>ENA-OROH01000944-OROH01000944.1-human-gut-metagenome-genome-assembly--contig:-NODE-944-length-30353-cov-4.573107_pt1 | contig 30353 bp, 34 predicted proteins | sample MGYA00242125_ERZ509042 | MGnify/ENA primary metagenome ERZ509042 (study PRJEB26280, sample SAMEA2338738) | human gut metagenome | biome: human gut; feature: human-associated habitat; material: faeces... | reverse complement strand
CTAGTTTAGCACAGTTATGCCCATTCGGCACAAAAATTTACCGCAATCTGCCAGATTTTTCTTTCCTGCCAGATCGACCAGCATAATGTTGGATGCATCAGTCTTAATGACATCCAACTTGATACCGTTGGAAGCGGTATACGATTTGCGAGTGTAGTTCGTAGCCATAATTGCCCTCCTTAAAAATATTTGTTTTACCTGCAGGTAATCGTTAAGGAGGACCTTTATGGGCGTTTTGTAAACAGCTTTTATCACGTAATAGTTATCGGCATATTTAGAAGATACTGATTTGATGTGAGACTCCCGTTTTCCCGATACCTTTCTTGTTTCTTGAGCCATCCACAAGACTCCAAGTCCCGCAGTGCCCGTTTAACGGTGCTGCGGGACAATTTTGTTTCTCGCGCAATCGTTCCGATCGCAGGCCAGCAAAGCCCGTCCCGGTTGGAGCGATCCCTAAGATACATATAAACCAACCTTGCCCGTGCCGGCAGGCTTTCATTTGCATACAATTCTCTATAAAAGCTCATCGTGGCTTCTCCCTTTTCGTTTCTTGCCGCAGTTCTTTCTTGAGCTGCGCAGAAATTTTTTCTTCTTGTGATTGATTCCCAAAAGAATTTGGGTTATCCTTTACATCAATTCCCTGGATGCGCTGAATTAACTCGTGATAACTAGCATAATAGACCTTCCGAGCGGCTTGCTCTGGTACTTGATATTCTTCAGTAAATGTGATTCCCCACTCTGTAAAAAGGTGCAGGTGGGTGCGCATGGGATGCGTTCCGGTTTTCATCACAATAAATTCTCCCTTGGGGAGGGATTTTAACTCATCTGGTGTCATAAGCGGACGTTCTATCATTTGCATTGTCCGGCTGGACTCGCCCTTTCCTTTGCTAATAGAGCCCGAAAGCACTGTGCGGTTTCCCAGCGCTTTGGACAAAGTTTCGGCAGTCTGAGAGTTGGGAGCAAACCCGCCAAAAATTGTGTCCTGCACGTTATCTACAATAATTTGTGCGCCCTCCCGCCCATAGTTCTTCTCCAACTGTGCAAGGCTTTGGATGATTGGTACCAGGGATACCCGGCGTGAGCGACCAGCAGAGAATAACGGAAGAACATCAAATGGGGGCATTGTGCCGAACTCATCACAGATCAATGCAACACGGTTTTTTAATTTCCCACCATTGGCATCTGCTACCGAGAAGAGCTCTCTGCTAAGATTTTGAATAATCAGACCTGCCATGAAGTTCTTCGTATTATCCTCTTCCGGCAGAATCAAGAATAAGGCTGTCTTATGAGCAGCAAATTCCTCCGCATTTACAGCACTGTCAAAGCAAAGGATCTGTTCGAGCTCAGAGTCCAAGAATGCGTTAAGCCGAGAAAGCACCGTGGACATGACGGATGCCATTGCCTGATCTGCAGAATGTAGAGCTGCCCCTGCAAACCACTTTGCCTTATGATCGGGTGGCAAAAGACTCATCAGGATCTGAAATCGGCTTCGACCGTTCATACCGGATGTTTCCAGAAGTTCTTGGGTTAGTTTGAATACGGAGACGATGTGCCGCCGTTCCCGAATTGCACCATCAATTTTTTCCGGCGGAAGGAACTCAGCAAGAAGAAGGATGACCGCAGTCAAAAGGCCTTCCGCTGCATCATAGAAGAATTGATTCTGTCCATAATTTGCCTCACCTCCATTTGGATTGATAATTGTTTTTGACAAGATTTTGGTGTATTTTTCTGCTGTTGCCCGTGCTGAGATCTTCTCTGGGGTCGTCCTGGCAATATCCATGTAATGGTTGATGAGGGCTAGAAAATTAAAACCATCTGACCTCGTTGGATTGCGAAGATCAATGACTGCCACGTGATACCCATAGCAGTCGCGGGCAATCGTTCCGTAATTTCTGGCAAGATCGCCTTTTGTATCAAGAGACAGAAAACTCATCCCACTGGCACAAGCATATTCCAGATTTGCGTAGAGGAAAAAAGCAGTCTTTCCTACACCAGATGCACCAATCATCAAGCAATGAATGTCGTCACTGTCTACCAGTGCAGTCACCCCATGACGATTCTTTTCCGATCCCAGGATTAACCCCTGGTACTCAGGAAGGTTGACCCCTTTGCGCCATTCTTGGGGGCGAAACAAGACATGATGATAGGTTTTCTTGATTTCCTCCTTCGTCGCCCAGCGAGCAGTACCGTGCTGACCATCTCCAACGGTTTTTGACTTGATCCCGTCAAGGCCGCCATTCCTTCCATGCCTTGCAGCTAGGAAAACCAAAAACGTCATCGCAGCTACCGCTAAAATCAGCTGCCAGTATTCCGCAAAGTTTTGCACGAACTTTAGAATCATCGGACCTCCTTACTATTCTTCCTCTGCTTTTATCTTTCAGGTGGGTCTTTCTGGGGAGGTCATAATGACCCGAGGCTCGGTCCAGCCAAATGACATAATCTCCCCTTGGCGGAAGTTGTATTGTTTTCCTCCGGTATGTTTTACAATCGACCGGACAGCAGCTCATCGTTCCAGTCCTTACAATCAGGCAGCAATTCATGAGGACTGTATCCGGCTCGTTGAGCCTCTGCCGCCAGGCGACGCACTGCGGCTTTCCCGGGCTTGTCATTGTCCAGGCACAGAAAAACATCATGAATCTGCGGAGCTTGTTTCAACACCCAATGCATTGCCTGTCCTCCTGTTCCGCACAGGGCGGTGTAACTGCTTTCTTCCCATCTGTCCGGACAGAGCGTCAAGAACGACAATAGGTCAATCGGCGCTTCGAAAACATAAAGATGAGAACCAATCCCAATATGATGGAAGCTGTATTCCGGCAAACTACCGGCAACATTACAACGATAAGAGTGCCCTTGAAAATTGGTACTCCGCTTGTGTGCATGACGAACAACGCCGTGTTCATCCATTCCGACAAACACGGCGTTGTGATAGGGGAGATCTTCATAGAGAAGTCCACGGTGAATAAAGTAATGAATGATTTTCCTGTCAATTCCTCGACGGTTGCTCAGATAAGCAAACAGACGCCTCATATTTGCATTTCTGGGAGGTAAAATCAATTGTTTAGGGGCCGCCGGCTGTTCGTTGATCGTTGCTTCCGGGTATCCTTCTCCGTTTTCCCCATTCAGAAGGTAGCACATGGCCTCTTGGTATGTCATGCCATAGTAATATTGAATGAAACTGACCGCTCGGCCACCTCTTTGCGTTGCATGGTCAAACCACTCGTTGCCTCGAATTGTAATGCTGTGATTTCCAGAAAGCCGCCACTCACTTCCAGCCCGAAGGAGTCCTTCACCACGTTGAAGCAGAAGCTCTGATAAATCAATTGCGTTTGCCCGTCGCTTTTGTTCTTGCGTGTAAGGAATATATGGCATAATTTCACCTATCCGTCCGCACTTCAGTAAAAATCCCGTCATGTTCATTTACATGACGGGATTTAGTGTCTTGATCCAAAGATTCTGAGTTCACATGTCATTAGATTGCTCGATTCTCAGTATCCCCGTTTGTGACCCGTTGCCATTCGCCTCTGCGAGAGTTCGCGTCTGCGCTTACGGTCAATATGCAGACTATGTCCGCCGCCAGACGGCACTACTGTGTCTTGAAACGTTCTCTCCAAATGGTAGAGGACTCGGAACACCGCCAGCAGAACCATTGGATGATCATTCAGATGCTCCAAGCAAAACTGTGCGTATGTATTTCCTTGTTCTGCCGATAGCCTCAGCCAATAGGCTGCTTCCTCCTGATCACGACCTATATCTTTTCCAAGCAGGTAGAGCTTACCCAATGCATATTGAGCTTGTGCATTCCCGTTTGCTGCCGCATCTTTCAAAAAACGAATGCCCTGAATTACGTCCTTCGGCAGAATACTTCCATCCAGATAGATCAGCCCCATCCGATATTCCGCATAAGAACTTCCCGTATGAGCTGCCTGACGCAGATAGCGAAGAGCGTCCTCGTGATACCCCTGTGACAATAGGAGCATTCCCAACGCATACTGGGAGGTACTGTTCCCCGTTTCTGCGGAGCGTCTGAACCACAGAGCTGCCAGCTTATGATCCACTGGCATCCCCATTCCATCCCGCGCACATTTTCCGAGCAGATGAGCCGCAGGGAAATATCCCTGGTGCCACAGTTTCTCTACTGCCTTCAGTGCTGCCTGCTGTTGTGATGGAGGAGATGTTTCATCATACAGCACATCCCTTGCAGATCGATATTCGGATACTTGTTGGAACCGAGTACCGTAACTGCGAGAATTTTCTGCCTCGTTTTCACCTGTCTTGTGCCCACTTGCATACGAGGATTCCTCCTTCGGTTCTTCCGCATCCAATGGTTGATTCAGCCCCTCAATTTCATCGGATGATACCAGCCGAAAGAGCTCATCTGCTTCTCGGATGACTGCATTCTTGATACTGTGGAACTCCTTCTGCTGAGAAAGCGGCAAATGTTCCCGGGGCTTTTCCGTGTAATAGCTCTCCAGCTGATCTCGCAATGTGTTCCACGCAGCATAGCACTCTGCCACTTCTGGAATCTCTTGCAGCGCATCTACCACTGCATCCACCTGGCATTTTACAGTTTTAGGAAGGTAGCCATACTGCTTTTTCCCTGAGATGTCCACCAGCATATGAGAGAGTGTCAGAAGCTGCTCAATCATCTTTGGGGCCCCATGGAACCCTGCTGCCATTTGCCGGGTAAGCGTGGACATTGTTTCCCGCGCCTGCCGGACAAGTGTCTTGTAAGACACATCCTTCTTTTGATAGAGCTGCAGCATTTCGTCATGGAAAATGGTATTGGTCATTTTTGAGCGAATGGCTTCTACTCCTTGGTGAGTCAGAAATCCTTGTACAGGCCCAGTAGACCAGATCATTACATGGATATGGGGGTGATGCCCGGCATCATGAAAGGCTGCATACCATTTAAGCTGCTGGGGAGGAATCCCAAATGCTTTTGCCAACTCAGTCTGTTTGGCAAGCAGTAGTGTGTGCCAGGCGTCAGCATGCTCATAGCCCAGTCGCACCGCATCTTCTCGGCGCAGCGACCAGATGACTGTCCATACCGGTCCTTGGTGAGCTTCAAGTTCGCGCACCGCCTCATCGAGTTTGACAGTATTCTGCTGGCCGAACAACCCATGCGCTCCTTTACGTTCTGCGCCAGGCCTCTGGGCAATGTAGCGCATATAGCCACTTCTGCATTCAATTTTCTCAGCGTTGCTATCCAGAGCCATTGACAAAAATGCAGCGGCATTTGCAGCGGTAGGTGCAGTTTGATAGTCTTGGTATTCCATGAGATTCTGGCTGTTCGGAAAGTCTCGAAGCACCTGATGAATCAACTCTGTTTGTTTCTTGCTTGCTGGCTCGTATCCGCAACGCAGCTCTACACCTTCCCGTGTAGCGATGTATTGCATATACCCAGCTGCAGTGCCCGAGGGAATGTAGCCACATTTCTGGATCAGCATTGGTTATGACTCCGGTTCCCGAAGGCGCATGATATCTCGAAAGGATATCTGTCCATTGCTTTTTTTCACGTTCTGAACGCTCCACTTTCGGAGGAGATCCATGGTCTCCATCGAGAGTTCTGCATCAGAAGCAATAATTCGTTCCATCATAGCTTCCTCGACGGCCAGCTTGAAAAGGATGCGGCCCACTCGATCACCAAACTGAATCAGCACACCCTCCAACGTCGATGACAGAACCGCAGGAAGGAAATCCGCTGCTTTCTCGGCATCTAAGTAGCCGCAATAGAACAGGATTGCTCGTTCAATGAACTCATTTTGTGTCCGGCATCCATCTTCGCGATAGGCAGATTGGACTCTCTCCCAGGCAGCAGTTCGCAGCCAGACGGAATGCTTTTGTTTTTCTCCTTGTGTCACGATGTTTACGCTCCTTATGATAAAAAGCGCCAGGAGATCTCCTGACGTCTGTAAGGGTTTCGGGGATTCTATAGAAGAAAGGCGCCCATCCGCAACCTTTTATGATAGAAAAGCGCCTTTGAAAACGTCTGGAACTGCCCGCACTGCGGGCAGAAGTGATTGCCCTGGCGCAAAAGAGCGCCAGGGCTTTCTCCTGCTTCTTTTTCGTCAGCCCCCGCCCCCTTGAAAAAACGGCTCAACCCCGCACAATCCATCGGGGCAGGGTACTCGGTCGTCCAGCTGTTAAAAGCCGCACACAACGGCTCACAGGGGCAGCACAGCGCTACATCTGCATCTCCGGGGGGACCTGACGGCGCTCTACCAGATAGTCCGCACAACACTCCTCCAAACTCTGCCCCCAATGCTCCTGACAGTAGCTGTTCATCTTGGGGACGAACAGGGCCTGTTCTTCTGAACTGAGTCGATACTTGAAGTCCAGCTCATCGCCATTGCTGCGCTGCAGGAACACTTCCAGGGTGTCGCAGACGCATCCGCGCTCCAGATCATAGTTGGCGTAGATGTCCAGCCAGTCGTCATTCTCTGTGGTGCAGACATTGGTTCCAAACACTTGATCCGCATTGAACGATACTTCCATGTAGAACTCCAGCAGGTTGTCGTTCTGAATAATGTCTTCTGCAAAGGAGATATCTTCTGCGCGGAGCGTCCGACTGCCAGTTAGATACTGAGACTCTGTTTCGTATGTAACCTCTTTTCCTTGCAGACGATCCAGAAAGGTGCTCCACTGCTCTTCCAGTGAAGCGCCGCTTTTCTTCAGGGCAAAGTAGACAGCACTGCTGACATCCCGGATGTGGAATCGCTTCCATCCATCCATGATGTTGAGTGCATCGAGATAACCGTTGTCCAGATCAATATCGAAGGCGCCGACTACTCTGCCGGTGTTGTCCAGACGCTCTGACACATATTCATCGAACTGCTCACGAGATACTCTCTCTCCATGAGAAAACATCCCAGTGAATTGTGCTGGGGTATCTTTTCCCGACTTTCGAATGTAGCTACGAATGCGACGAGCAATCTGAAAGAACTCCAGATTCTCCTCGGCCAGGAAGTAGGTGGAGTTGCCACCCTCCGTAACATGGAACACCGCAAAGCGTCTTGCAGCTTCCCGAGCTTTCCGCTCGTCCTGCTGTTCCTGCCAGATCTCTCCCCTGATACTTTCATACTCCTGCTGAGGGAGCTTGTTGCACATCTCTTCGATGACATTCTCCAGATGCTCCTCCAGGGTTTTACCTTTCAGATGCTTGGTCAGCGCATCATACCAGCGTTCGTCGATCCAGAGGGTAATGTCTCTGCTGTTCACTGGAGCTCCCCCATTTCCTCAGCGGGCTTGGGTACGACAGTCTTTCTGGGGTGCCTACGAGGACGGTTTGTAGGTGATTTGATTTTGCTGTCCAAATATTCGCGGGTTTCTGCAGGAACATACTCCTCATATAGTTCCTGCACTTTTCGTTCCAATTCCTTTTGCGGAGTTGTGTTTCCCTTACTGGACATAAAAAAACAGAGCGCATTCAGTCGCTCCGTCTCAATGCTTACTTTTAACTCCACCTTATCCATGGTTCTTACCTCCTTACATTGTATGAAATTCGATACGTATGGAATTCTCTATCTCGCCAGGCTGGAAAAGTTCCGGCTGTGCAAATTGTTTTTGCCAAGTATGGACCTGGTCATTTTGCAAAGAACAAAAGCCTCCTTTCCCATCATCACCTACGACCAAGAAAGGCCCGGCTATAATGTCGTTTCCGAGCCGTCGGTTACCATCCATTCCGGTGAGTTTTCCTTCCTCGTTGCAAATTAGGATGGCTCCGTCTCCTAAAGAAACCGTTTCAATCCATCCCCCCACCTCCTGTTGGAATGCTGACAGTGTATTGGGTATTTGGATCTGCTCAGGTGCTTGTCCCGGCCTCACGCGTAAAACGCGAATCTCAGATGAATGACTCATAAACTCCTCCTTATAATTTATGGGAGATACAACTTGGGGTCCTGAAGGTTTCCATCCACGCGGACCTCAAAATGCAAATGTGGTCCGGTTGAATTCCCCGTAGAGCCTACCAGACCAATTACTTCTCCAGCATTCACCGTGTCTCCAACAGAAACGAGACGCTTTGACTGGTGTGCATAGGCTGTAGTCATTCCGTTACCATGATCGATCACTGTATAGTTTCCGTAGGAATTGCTGTAGTAGCTTTTGACAACTGTCCCAGATAAAGCAGCACGAATCGATGTACCAGCGGGAGCTGCCAGATCCAAGCCAGAGTGCAGTTCACGACCATGGTACGGGCATATCCGATATCCAAAATCGGAGGAGATCATAGATCTCCAGTTTGCACCCAGCGGGGAACAAAAACCATCTACACTCATGACAGGGCCACCAATATCTATCCCATCCAGACTACCGCTGCCGCTCCAGCCATATTGGATCAGGTTATATATACTTTGAGCGTTGATCCGGTTCTCTGCGGTAATCTCTATCCCCATAGTGGTTTTGATCTGCTCCCATACTATTTCAGGATCTTCAATCGGGATCGCAACGGTATAACTCTCTTCAGATGTCGTTCCATCATCATTCGTAATGGTCCTGGTTCGTTTTTCATAGGTGACAAAGCAATCCGCAAAATTTGAAACGGCTCTGCGGCCAGGCTGTTCATCTCCAAAAAAGAGGGCGTAAAAATCCGCTTTTACCTGCACTGTATCCACGGATTTTCCACCTTCTGTCATACCATTGATGGATTCAAGGTATTGATCCAGTGTAAGAAAGCTGTCACGCATTTCTTCAATATAGGATCGATATTCCGCAGGCATTTGTGCGGGAACTACGCCACCATTGAAACACAACTCCACAGCGGCTGTGTTATGCGAAGCGGAGCCTGATGCAAGAGATAGAATGAATGCTAGAACAACAATAATCGGAGAGAGAATGATAACCAGCGTCCAGCCAAACCGTTTCCTGACATTCTGGTCTGATAAGAGTGCTGCGGCTTTCGCCGCTAAAACGAAACCGTTCATCTTCCGCCTGCCGTTCCAAACAGCTCAGCTCTGTGCTTCGGGACATCAACCTCCAACAAAAATCGCTCATGCCCGCACTTATAAAGGCAGACACCTCGCTGTGGGCTGCGGATGTGTTCAAACTCAGATTCCTCTAACTGCAGAAGATCCATATAAAAGGATTTGTCTACAGTGCCTGCATTGAAGATGAACTGATGTTGGGGAATTGAAAACAGAGGACGTGTCAATTCTCTGACCCCCGGTTGATCAAAGTCTTCCAGGTTTTGACTTGCCATAATCAAAGCGGAATCACGCTTTCGCACGCGCTTCAGAGAGTTGCGAATATATGTAATCGCAACAGGATTGTCCAGCCATAGATACAGCTCATCCAATACGGCGACCGTATTCCCGGCGGTGAGTAATTTGTCAGACATATAGGAGAAGATATTCAAGAGAAAAGTATCTCGGAGATTCTTTGCAATGTGTTCCAAATCTTTTACCCCAAACACCAAGAAGCGCGAACTCGTAATATTTGTATATCCGTTGAAAAAACGGACCTTACACATTGCGCGGATGCCCAACAGCAGGTCTTGTAGAATGGACTGCGGGTAGAGCGGCATTTCCTCCCGATCATAATTCCGGTATGCATCTTCAATGGTATCGTAGAGATCCGTCAATGTCGGATGCTGCATAGGTGTCATTCGAGTAAAGTCTGTGTCGTCTGTGATCTTCCATTTCCGATAAAGCCGTTCTGCCATCAGTTCCAGCACATCCAGTTGCCGATCGTCAAATTCTCGGTATCTTCGGAAAACATCCCGCAGGAAGGAGATATGCTGTGTGAGGATCGAACTGCTACGAAATGCTCGAGGAGTATCCGGGTCCACTGTCGCTTCCGGCTCAGTGTCCCAACAGCGCGGTTCCATCAGATTGATGGAGTAATTGCCGTTAAACAAATCAATAAAGCACCCACCAAGCCGATCGCATAATGTTACCAATTCATGCTCGGAGTCCATTGCAATGATGCTCTTCCCGGACTCCAGCAGAATGCAGAGCAAATCATTAATAAGGTAAGATTTGCCTTGACCGGAGTTTCCCAGAATCAAAATGCTGGCATTTGTGATGTCATCTGTTCTACGGTCAAAATCTACGATCACATTTCCGCCGTACTTGTCGCGCCCGAGATAGAAGCCGTGAGGGTCAACCTTCCCTGAATAATCGTTCGGGAAGAGATTCGCTACCGAGGAAACAGGGAGGACACGTTCAAAAGCACGTCCAAACGCATTATGGCCAGCCGGATTTGTGCAGAGAAAACCGGTTTGTTGCTGCATCAATAGCCGATCAACATTTAACTTTCCACGCACCAGTTCAGACTGAACTTCATTCTGCAGGAAATGCAGCTCCTCCAATGTCGGTGCAGCAAGCTCCAAGTATACAGCACAATAAAACAAAGGTTCTCTTTGGCCGGAAACAACCGCCATATCCCGCAGGTTTTTCTCCGCCAAAACAGATTGTTTTACATCGTTTGCTGTCCGATTCATGTGGTTTCGGTTTGCAGCGTTGTTCAGAATGACCCGTTCTTCAGAAAGCGATACCGGCCGCGCATAGATATGGAGGGTAATTCCGCTGTGTTTTCCAAGATGGCGCAGGATCGCCTGTTCATCAGTGGATGTAGGATACTCTTTCAAAGCCCAATAGCAACGATAAGAGCTTCCCAATATACAGTGGTCTGTTTGAAAGCGGATTATGGATGGCGCAATGCAATCCAGAAATCCTAATGGACGGTCAACTTTCGACTGTTGTTTTTTCTGCTTCACTGCGCACCCCACCTCTCTCCATCCAGATCGTCATATCTCTCAACAGAAATATTCTGCTCGTAGTAAATTGCGAGGAGCCGCATCAAATCCTGCTTGCGCGCACGGCGAACGCGGAAGCCCTGCTTGCGGATGGATTCCTCCATGCTGGAAAGGAATAACTCTCCCCCGCATTCTGTAAGATCTTTTACACGGAGGACAATTGCAAATTCTCGCTTTCCTGTGGATAGAAGACTGATGGAATCCATGTGTCTGCAGTCATCCATCAATAGCTCTCGTAGCTTTGGTTCGGATTCCACCGCTATGCGTTCCTGATACCAATCGCGCGTTCGTTGTAAGGATTCTCTGGCATCCAGTGCCATTAGTTCCAGTGCTCCTTTCTCCTGAAGGAGCAACGCCAGGTCGTGAATCCGGCTTTGAATCGCTTCCTGGGGGAGTAATGAGAGATTCAGCGGAGAAATGAAAAAGAAGGCCAGTTCGCCGTGTCCGGTCCGGACGGAACTTTCCATAATTTCATGAATATCCATAAGCTGGCGGGTAGATTGCAGTTGACGAAGTTGTTTCTTTTCGGATCGTTTCAAGGATCAAGCCTCCAATAGAATGTTTGTTGTTTGAGGAAGAGAAAACAGGCCGCACATCGCAGATAATCCAAAACGCTAGTTTCCTCCATGCGGATCGACAAAAAACCGTAGAGAAACGTAATTACCAGCGGAAGGGCAAAGCCAGTCTGGGCAAGTGCCAAAATAGACACCAACCCGGCAATTCCCAAAATTGCAATATCCTGTAGTGTCCAAAACCACAATTTGGGTTTTGCCGTAAGATTCTCAGGGTATATGTACACTGTGACTACCTCCTCCATAAAACAAGCCCGGTGCACGATTACTTGCACCGGACTTGCTGTTTAAATTACTCTTTGCTTTCCAACGATGCAGTATCCGCATCATCTGTTAATGCCTGCTGAATGAGCCCCATGATAAAATCCTTTTGCTTCAGATTGTGTTTTTTAAGGTACTGCTTCATTTCCTGAAACATTTCCTCTGGCACCTGAAAAGCAATTGTTCTAGTGACCGTGTCCATTCTCTTTATTTCCTCCTTTTCAAAGTGTTCTGTGAGTATTGCTGTCATGTATTGACTTAATGTTTGTCCCTTTGCTTCCTGCTGCTCACGAATCTTGGCATGCAGGCTTTCAGGGATCTGTGCGCAGAGGTTTTTGGTTGGCTCCATATTTACACCTCCTTTTCTCTTTCACAAAGCAAGCATACTCATGCAGTGACTCAAAAGCTATTCACAGAAAGTACCAAAGATATGCGAGAAAAGGAAGCAACTGCAATGGCCAAAGTCTTATCTGCGTCTTTATTGGACGTTGTTCTCTGCATCCATGGCACTATGGGTGAATGGGCTTATTTAATAAATCAAAAACAGAGATTTGCAAGTCCTCAGCTGCAAATCTCTGTTCTAACTGTTCAATAGTCCAACCTTTTTTAAATTGACCAAGCGCACTATTCCCAAACTGTTCCAAAGCTCGTTTATCTAGTTCCCGAAGCCGCATCCACAATTCAGGGTGGTGATGTCTTAGCTTCCTTAATTCACCTATTTTTTGTAGGGGACAACACCAGCACGAACATCTATGATAAATTTCATAGAGACCACCCCAATCATATCCGCGGTCATAGCAAATCTGTAAGGCATCTTTTTCTGTGATACCCCAATCGACAAGAGGATAATGCTCTTCCCTTATGCGTTTTGGCTCATCTGCTGCTATACCAATATAATGGATTGCGTGAAATTCTCCTTTTAAGCGGTTGATCTCTTTACTCATTAGATGGGTTTTCAGCTGACCAGTACACCATCGTACACGTGCCCCAGGCCAGCCATTTCCCTGTAGTGAAATGCCAAGTTTTTGCCGCTGCTCTATGGATGTCTGCTTCTGCTTGGGTTCATAAAACATCAGCCACTCAAAACCTTGTGGATGCCGAAGGGTAGTCAAGTGGATGCCCCTCTCATGAAACAAAAACTCATCCAAACGGTCGAGATGCTGATACATCTCAGGGAATTCCATTCCTGTATCTGCGGTCAATACAATATCGATGGGCATTTCACGCTCAATCATAAGAAGCAGCATAGCCGTGCTGTCCTTTCCGCCCGAAAGCGACACAGCATGATATTGTTCGGTCCGAATGATATGCACCTCTTTAGGCATTGAATGCTGGATTATTTATGTTCTCCGACAATAAGGTCAACGCGAAGATACGAAAAATCGATGTTTCCCCTTAATGCAATTTCAATTCCTCTCATGAGATATTCGACACAGGGAATTGCTACGCTGTTTCCGAGCGCTTTATATCTGGACGAATCGGACGCATAGGGAAGATCCGTCCATCCGTCTGGATACCCCTGCAACCGTTCACATTCCAGAGGCATCAGCCGACGAATCAAATATCTTTGCTCCAGCTGGTTCCTGGCGTGACCAGCTGTTGTAGATTCAGAGGGGTTAGCCGCTTGTAGGCTGGGAAGTATTGTACAGATAAGATCTGTAGCATCTTTCCTCTGACGGGCGCTTTGGGTGCTGGCAATATCATCCGCACAAAAAGAGTCAACACGTTGGCGACGAAATACTGCATGTCGGTCTGTTGCAGTGAGAGTGTACGCAACATCCGCTTGATAGCCGATCCCATTTCCCCCGTCCTTGGGATGCCGATCAATCACATTGCCAGTAATACAAATTGTCTCGCACTTCTGCGATACTAACGGGACGTTATCCCCGCCCGTCCCATATCTCGCGGATATTGTAGGAGCAGTCTCAAGTGGGCCTCGGTAGCGAGCATCAATTCCATGGTTCTCATATAATACAACAGGTTGATGTCCGTGTTCCTGTGCACGCAGCGTCCCACTCATATTCTTTCCGTATGCCATGGCTTTCCCGCCTTGGTCATTTAGACAAAGTACGGTTGGCATACAATTGCCGCTCTCTCCCCCTTTCATTGTAGGGATAAGTTCTTCGTGGTACCCAAGCGATCCAGCTGAAGATCCCGCCCCAGCGGAAAATCCTGCCGCAAATGTATTCTGTTTTAGTCCCTGATGTGAAGCGAGGGTTGCAGTAAGGTCTTCTGGATTTCTCACTTTATTCCTTTGATCGTCTGTATGAGAGAACACATCTCTTTCTAGGGCATTCAGAGGAGGCCCCATTTGCGCCTGAATCAAAAGGGCCGATTCTAATGCCGCCGGCAACGGCTTTCCTCTTTCATCCGCCCGCCGCAGAATCCCCAAGCAAGCTCTCCTGCTTAAAGAGTATTTGGATGGAGCTGTATCCTGCAAAATCTGCGACAAGAAAGATTCTACGACGGCTTTGGGGCACTCCGAAGTATTTAGCGTTCCAGGTAGCCCAAGCCAGGGAGGATCGTACTCCCAATATGGCCCCAGCATATTCCCAGCGCCCGGTCGCTGGTCTAATAACATGAAAGTGTGGTTCTTCAATCTGCATGAACGCCTTGAGAACTGTTTGGAAGTCTCGTCCTTTGTCCTTTTCTCCCGTCTTTGGGTTTCTTCCGCTTGAAAATGCTCCGGGGACATTTTCCCAGACACCATATCTGGGCCGAACATGGATACCTGTCCTTCCACGTTGTTTATCCGCATTTCGCATCTCCCGAATAATTCGAATTTGATGTACAAAAAGGCCGGAACGGGAACCACCCAAACCGGCTCCCGCTCCAGCAACAGATAAGTCCTGACAAGGACTTCCCCCGCAAATGATATCCACAGGGGGAAGTTCTTCTCCACAGAGTTTTGTAATATCCCCTGCATGAATCATGTTTGGAAAATGAAATTTCGTGACCTCAATTGGAAATGATTCAATTTCGCTCGCCCAGACGGGTACAATGCCATAACGCATAGCAGCAAGGGGGAAGCCGCCTATTCCATCAAATAGGCTTCCAAGAGTCAATGTATTCGTATCCTTTCCATTCTCCGCCATTGTTTTATATAAGCACTTTTCCATTGTTGCCTATTCCAGCTTCACATGGTTGGGACAAACTCACAGACAGGTACACGGGTACCTATTTTGCAACCGCCTGAAATACAGAGCGGGTTGTATTGACTGCGGCCTGGGCCGTGTAAACCGCACTCATTATATTCGCATGAGTTGTCGTATCCAGTCCAAAGGTTCCGGCAATCCGAGGCACCTCGCCTGCTGAAAGCATGAGTCCCAGCCCTAGAAGGGCATTCTCGCGAAACACCATCAGACCTGCGACTAAAATGGTAGCTTGAAGAAAGGCAGTCAGGCAGAGTCCAATTATCTGCTTCATCCACTGTATGAATCCATCAATATACCCTCGAGGTATAGAGAACATATACAAGCTGCCTACGGCAATCTGAATCAGAAGAATACCGCCTCTTTTCAGGTTGGAAAGAAACACCTTTACCACGGCATAGGCCATTAAAATCATACAAAACAGGAACATAACGGGACTGGTAATAATTCCGAGCCCAAAATGAGATTGTGCCATAATTTCTGTCAGGCTGTCTCCGGTATTTAAATCTGTAAGGATCTGTTGCCCGACATCACCGATATTGGTTCCGAAACCTGTTATTCCAGCAGAGAGGTTGCCTTGCAGTGAAACTGCCATGGAATACAAGCGAACGGGAACCACCGTGAACATCCCTACAGCCAAAAAGCCTTTAATTGCATAGAGTGCAGTCTGACGAATATTGGCGCGGCCGGCAGAGTATTCAATTCCGCATTCAAAACATGCCACCACCAAGCCTGTCCCAAACAAAGCCCAACCAAGTTGTGAGAAAAATAAAACGATGGCCTGTACCCATGCCATCTCAAAAAGTTCAACTCCCATGTTTCCCATGGTAGCAAAAAAATTACCTAGGAAGCCCACGATCTGGCCGTACAGCCAGTCCATGAGATCATCCATCACTGTAGATGCAACAAATTCCCAAATAAACAAGCAAGCATACCTCCAAAACAAATAGCTGTCAAATTTGAAATTCATAATAAGGGTTGCGAAGGAACATATGACATGATATGTTTAATATAATTTCACCATTGGATAAACTGGATTTGGGGGAAGATGAAGCATGAACGAATTGAAATTCCTTCTCTCTACTTTGAATGACCTCCTAAATAAATATGGTGGCACCATTGGTGCAGCCTCGCTTGTCTTTTCTATATGGGTATGGTTTCGAACAGGAAATATTAAAAAAAACATTATAAAAAGCAGAGAGTTTAGAACATACAAAGATGAAAAACGCGAAATTTTAACTCAATTGATGAGCCTCATTGATTCAGTAACAAAAGATAATCTTATGGATGAAGGTATTCGTGTTGCAATTCTTCGGTATGTTAATAAGCTAAAAAAGTGTAAAGGATTTATTTCTTTTGAGGCGAGATACCATATATTTTGGATTAATCATTATTTAAAAGATTCTATGCCTCAATCTAGTCACCAGCTCCATGTTTTAGTTAGACACATGGGAAAACTCGTTGGAATATTGGAAATAGACCCTGTAAGTAGAGATGTGGAGGGTGAAAATGGATAATAATGTTTTTCTAAACAAATTAATTATGGGGACTAAGCAGGGAAAAATTCTATGGGCGGATACAGCAAAAAACAGGAATTTTCTTCACTATGATTACTTTGCAGAAAAAGGTGATAGTTTCTTGGCGTTAGTTCAGTCTCGAGAAGAAACAACCTATGGGACTTTTGAAACCTGCTATACTTTATCTATTTTTGATAGTAACTTTAATTGTCAATATTCTTTTCATCAAGATGATTTCAAAAGGAACGGTGCTGACCTCATAAGGTTGTATCGGCTTGTCGAAAGGAATGTAAATGATGTCGATTCTCGTATGAGTCAAATAGTAGGCGATATTGAAGATTTGGACTTTTGAAAATTTCTTTGTTACTAATATGCTGTAGCTCTACATTCCCACTATGCTCCAAATATATTTAGGAGCTGTCAGTGTGAAAATCAGGCAAGCCAAAAGGATGGCTGGCGCAGTCCATTCGAATTGGTGTCGATCCCTGTAGTCAAAATAAGCGCATCCGAGTTTGACAAAGAAGGCAATCGCCAGAATCATATCCAATGCAGGAAAGACTACGTTGTCAACGACCGTTTTAATTTGGCCTGCCGCAGCGTCCCAGGTTTCTTCCACTGCGCTTGCGACATCACCTTCTGCTGCCAGGGCTGAAATGGAACAAAGCAACGCCAGGAGCGTAGTGCAGACAAGCAGGTATGCGATTTTTTTGATGCTCATAAAGACCTCCGAAGAAAAGCTGGAGCGCCGTCTACAAGGACGGCGCTCCAATATTTTTTAGTAACCCGTGCGGGGAAGCGGCTCAGCTTTCTTGTAAATACGAGTTGCCCATCGGCTGGTCGCCATAATCCACTGTCCATCATAAACTCCGCCAACATCGGCCTGGTTGACTACCTGACTTCCGCCGGTCAGCCACTTGCTGGCGGTGCAGTAGACAACAGGAGCCTCCACCTGTCGGAAGTTGGAGGGCACAATACCGAAGGACACCATGAACTCTGTTACTCGCTCTCCAGATGCAAGACCAAGAACGGCCGGGCTTGCATCCAGCACGTAATTTTGCTGGGTGCTGAGGTTATCAGCCAGCACGCGCCAAGCACTGCCGCTGAGAGTCGTCTTATAGACGATCTTGTAATTGCCAGGCACGTTGTAGGTGCCAGTCACGATTTTGTTCAGTGCCGCAAAAGTGGGCAAGGTGTCTCTCCAGTAGAAGGACTCCAGGGCCGTAGTGGAATTGTTAGCGATGCCAGTAAAGTCATAGCGCAGCATCTGGCCGGGAACTGCCTCCACGAACCCAGTTTTCTTGATGGAAACATTGGTGTAGAGGCTCTTATTGGTCATAGCAGTCTTGACAATTTGCCCCGCGAACTCGATCTCCACCTCAATAGGGGTCTTGTCCAATCCGTAGAATTCCGCAGCCTTGGATTCCACAATCTTGTAGCGGCCCAGGGGCAGTGGCTTAGATACCGCGACGCCATTCTTATCCGTGACGATAGTGTCCACCAGATTGCCGGTCCGATAGTTGTAGATCTCAAATTCCGTGTTGGGAATCGGCGTCCCGGCAGGCCAGCCGTTCATGCTGTTGTAGTCCGCAGAGGTCTTGGTGATCTGGATCTGACCGGTGATGGGGGTATTCTCCCACTCCACCAGCGTCGTCTGGCTGGATCTCACATAGACTGTTTTCCGCTCGGTATCCGGCACATAGCCTTCATTTTCCAGCTCCCGCAAGTAGTAGTGGCCACTCTCCAGATTCTCGATGTAGACATAGCCTCTATCGTCGCTGGTGTACTGGCCGATAGGCGTATTGGTGCTGTCATACAGGATGAAAGAGACACCGTAGAGTCCTTCCCCAGTGGTACTGTCCGTTTTGTGAATGAGGATGCCGGAGATCGCACGGTTGGATACGGTCAGGATCGTAGTTTTCCCGTCCTTCACCTCAAAATAATGTGGGGTATCATCCAGTTTGAAGCCTTCCGGTGCATGGATTTCAATGCCATAATAGGCACCGTCCTCCAAAGGCAAAAATACCCGGCCATTTTCATCGGTGGTCACAGTGTCTACCAGCGAGTCATCCATCCTGCGGATCTCAAAGGTGGCATTGGCCAGACGCTTTGTCTGTTTATCCGCATCCACCTTGACGACCTCCACACCGCCGATGGGATCATTGTAAAACGTCAACGTCTGCGTGTCTTCGGGATTAACGGTCACGGTCTGCATCTGAGTGGCCGGATCAATGGTATATCCATCAATTGTCTTGGTCTCTTTTACCACGATTGTCCCGGTGATGCCGGAGATACGGATCTCACCATTGGCATCTGTGGTGTAAAGGCCCAGGCTTGAAAGATGCCCATTGGCATCATCCACATAGCTGCCATCCGCGTAGGTCAATTCAAATTCAACACCGGCCAGAGGCTCCTTCGTCACAGAATTCAGCTTTCGGATGACGATGGTCCCGGCAAGCTCGTTCCAGAAGGTCAGGGTCTGGACCTCACCCTCCTTGATGAGGATACTCTGAGGCGTGCCATCCAGCACATATCCCTCCGCTGTTTTGGTCTCCCGCGCGGTGACGGTGGTGCCGGGTGTTAAGCCGGAAATGACCACTCTTCCATCTGCCCCGGTGGTATAGACACCGTTATTGGGGCCTACCACTGCGCCGGAAGAATCCGTCACCAGGAATTCCACGCCGGGCAGAGGCTCGTTCTTCGTCCCGGAAATGAATTTCTGGAGCACCAGAGTTGTCTGAGGCGTGTTGTAAAAATGCAAGGTCTGCGTGTCATTTGGATGAACGACCACTGTCTGGCTTTGGGTAGCCGGATCAATGGTGTAGCCGGGGATGGTGGCAGTCTCAGTGACCACCAATGTGCCGACTACACCGGTAATCTTGATCTGACCGTTTTTATCTGTGTAGTAGAGACCGTTGGAGGAAAGCTGCCCATACTCGTCCGCCACGAAGCTTCCGTCTGCGTATGTCACCTTGAACTCCACGCCCACCAGCGGCTCATGGCCTGCTCCGCTACTGTTCTTCTGAATGATCAGCGTGCCGGCAGGAGCATTTCGGAACTCCAGACGAGCGGTTTCTCCGCTTTTGATCAGGGCAGACTGGGGAGTGCCGTCCAGGAGATAGCCTGTTTTGGCTCGAATTTCCCGTACCACCACCGTGGTTCCAGGAGTGATGCCGTCGATCAGGATCTCGCCTGCGCTATTGGTCGTATATTTCCCGTTGGCGTTGCCGAGATAGTTTCCGGCACTGTCGGTCACCAGGAATTCCACATCAGAAAGCGGCTCATGCTTATCGTCATTGCTGACCTTCGTGATCAGCAGAGAGCCCAGGGGCGCATTGCCGAAGCGCAGCGTCACCACGTCCTGGTCCTTGCCGGAGATATAGACGGTCTGGGGTTCTGAATCAATGATATGGCCGTCCGGGCTTTCCAGTTCCTGACAGATATATGTGCCCTCACGAAGTCCCGTAACAGTAAAGGAGCCATTGGCTGACGTGGTGTACGTTCCGATCACCGTGCCGCCGGTACCGGATGTCTCACCGCTAAGGTAACGCAGTTCGAAGCGCGCTCCTTTGAGGGCGGCCCCTGTCTTTGAATCGTACTTATAAACGACCAATGCTGACAGAGGTACGTTGTCCACGACCAGTTCCTTACTGGCGCCGCCTTCCAGATAGAATTCGTAAACGGCGTCCCCCTGGATGGAGAATCCTGTGCTGGGTTCCTCCTCCACTACCTTATACCATCCTCTATTGATATCGGTGAGAACGATTTTGCCGTCAGAGTCGGTATAGTAGGTGCCCAGATCGTGCATCTCTCCGGTTTCGGTGTGATCGCTGCCATAGTAGATGTGGAAGCGTGTATCTTCCAGAGGATCTTTCGTCACCGAATTACGCTTCAGAATGGTCAGGGAGGGTTTGACGGCGTTGAAGAACGTGACCGTCTGTGTTCCGCCCGCCTCAAGGGAAATAGTCTGGGGAATATCACAGAGGATCACATTCGAGGGTACGTTCACCTCTGTGATCTCATAGCTGCCCACGGGCAGTTCCAAGAAAATACGGCCCTGCTCGTCCGTGGTGGCGGAGGTAGAGTAGTCGCCATCGATCTGTTCAATTTTGTAGGTCACACCCTCAATGGGGCTGTTATCGGCAATATTTTTCTTTAAAATCTCAAGGCCCGGTTTTTGGTAGTCCTGGAACCGGGCTTCCGTGGTCTTTCCAGGCCGAAGTGCCACAGTCTGCTCGGTATGGCAGAGAACGTAAGGCGACGGAATCGATTCCTCGCGCAGAACGTAAACACCGGCGGGCAGAGATTCCAGCGTGGCTGTTCCGTCTTTTCCGGTAGACACGGAGGTAGAATAGCTGCCGGTTACGGATTTGACAGAAATCACCGTATTGGGGACTGGTTCTCCGGAAAGTGCGTCCGTTTTGATGATTTCCAAATTCGGGAGCTCCTCGTCCTCCGCTGTGACAGTGTACTGCTTGTCTCCATCGGTGACATCCACATAGACACTGTGGGGCGTAGGGTCCAGGGCGAAGCCCTCCGGAGCCTCTCGCTCCACGAAGGTCCACAGTCCCTTGGTAACATCGTTTACCTCGATGATTCCCCCATTGGACGTCACATCGCTGCCAACGATCTGACCGTCCCGATAGATGTTATAGACGGCCCCATCCAGGCCCCGGTCTGTGCCTGCCTGCACTTTCTTAAAGGTGATGTCGCCATCCCCAGCAACCGGGGGTGGATTATCTCCATCACCAGAAGACGGCCCCGTCACAATTTTCCGAGTAGCGTGATAAGCCGCAAACGCCTGTCGGCCGGAGACGCTGGAGGTTGCCAGGACCGCCCACTTGGAGCTGTCATCCTCCACAATGGATGCCTGGATACCTTGTTCAGCGTATTCCTCTACCTTTGCCTGCAGTTCCGCATCCTCGTTGGCTTTCTGACCCAGGAGCCAGTTGTAATACCCCACATACTGGTCGTAGGTATCCTGATTGGCGAAGCCGCCGGCATCGATATCGCCGGAAGGGTCACCGCCCGCGGACTTGTCGCTCTGGTTGTCCCAGATATAAGTCTGCAGCGCCATGAACAGGCTGCCGGGGATCTCACCGGTGTAGTCCGCGATGTAGGACATCATCCACTTGACGTTCTCCTGCGTAGCCGCATCCATCTCACCCAGGCCGGTCTTGGCTACCATTTCACTCCAGAGCGCATCTGCGTCTGTGCCGGTGGCAGAGCGGTACGTATAAGACTTGAGGAAGGACTCCGTTCCATAACGATAGGAGTAACCCAGGTCCATACAATAGAGCTGCCTGCCTGCTGCGGTGGGTGGCCGGTAGCTGTATGTCTGACCGGATGCGGTCAGGCGGGTCGTCCAGAGGTTTGGGTCCGTCACCGGCGTGATCCCAACGCCGGTGGACTCTGCCGCAAACGCTGCTGTCGGAAGCAGAGTCAAAATTGTCAGCAGAGTCAGAAGAAGGGATATAATTCTCTTTTTCATGATTTCCTTTCCGGCCAAAAAAAGGATCAGCATACAAGTTGTATGCTGATCCAGCATTTTGTGGCCTAGACATAAAGTTATGCATACTGATCCATGGGAAAAGCAAGTTGCCTATAAACTGAGTGGATACTAATGCCCGATAGAGTGCTCATTGTTTTCAAAGGGTTGCTGTGGTAAAATGAGGGGCGATTTCAGTCGAATCTGGAGGCATCCATGTTTAATTTCTCTCCCATGAAGGATCTGTGGGAAAGCCCACTTCCCCCCATGGCACTTGCAGACTATCAGGCGTTCTCTAAATTTCAAAACCAAGCACTTCACCGCTGCAGGGAGTCCGGCCGGAGTTTTGATGTGTTCCTGGACTGGGCAATCCGTGCACTGGCGAGCAGTATGGCTGCCGACAGTGCCTCTCGGATCTTTCTCCCCAAGACAAAAACGACACCTTTTGTTATCGACGATTTAATTCCGATCTCCGACTTTCAGCCTTCTGGAAAGAAGAAAGTCAATTTGAAAACCAGCTATGTAATTGCACCCGTCTGGAACAATACGGATCTGGCGGAGGCCGTGGAGGCTTTTGCCGACAGTGGCTTTGAAGACGCACAGATTAGTCAGTCATTTGGCGGTGCCTATATCCCTGAACTGAGTCTGGCCATCATCGATTCTCCATCGGATGTAGATGTCCCATACATCCTTTCAATGTGGGAAAGAGGTAGCATTCAGATGGATGTTTACTCCCTAAGCGATTTGGCAAATTGCCTGCAAACAGATGGAGAGTCCTGGTTCCTGCAAACTGAAGAGGACGAAGAAACAATCCCCGTAATGGAGCCGCGCATGGCCGCGCTTTACAACTGCGGACTCCAGCGATATTGCAAAGATTCTTAAAAGAAGGGAGCAGGCTAAAAAGCCTGCTCCTTTTTTGGTAACCGTGATCCTATGTGGCTGGGGAATCTACCCATGTAATTGTATAGCCATCGTACAGGAAGAGTTGCACACAATACCAACTCTCCATACCGTTTGCATCAGCTCCTTTTGCAATTCCAACGCCAATAGCAGATACTTGTGTATTCAGCATATTTTTCAGGTGCCCCTCAGACACACGCCAGTCATAAATCGCTGTCTCTGCCAAGCTCTTATTCTGCTGAGTCAGGTAGAGATCCATAACGCAGTCAATGTTCTCAGCAGCATACGGGCAATCCGTCACCGCGTAGAAAGGCTTTCCATTCGGTCTGGTATGCGAGTAAACGCCAGATAATGCGATCTCATCAGCACGAACTTGAGCCGCCTGCATTAGGAGATCACTGGTCTGTAGTTCCTTCAGGTTATTCTGTTTCCTGAGATCATTGGTAAGAGAGACGATTTTCGACTTCACATCGTCCATGCTAGATATGCTTGACGTGTTTATTTCGTCGGATGACGATGTGACTGGCGGTTCTCCAGTGTAATCCGAACTCCTGTCTATCCTAACACCGTCTTGCCAATAGACGTTGAATCCGACTTCCTTTCCGATGTCCCGGAGTCTTACGTAGTTGTTGCCGTTAATGTTGTATGCCTCCATCTCAACCCGATCCCCATCTATATAGATGGGTTGCCAAGTGGGCTGAGCCATAACTCCGGCAGCGTAGGCGCCTCCACATAAAACTGCGCCCAACGCAATCCCTACTATGAGAGTCAATGTGTAATGGACATGTTTCTTCATAATCGGTCCTCCTTTTTAATGGATTTTCCATACCAACACCATAGCAGAGAAATATGGAGAAGTCGATCAGATTTCAACGGATGCGCGGAGAAATCAACCACTCACAACGAAGCGGATTACACAATTTTTGCCCGCACACACCAGCGGTAAGCGCTCTGATTTCGGACACAGGTATAGAGTGTCAGGCAGTTCTCCGCAGTTGCTGCCAAGCCACTCCGATCCATTTCGGAGATTTTCTCTACCGAGGTCACCTGATAAGTCCGACTGCCCAGTTTTGTGGTGTATTGGATTTTGTCTCCAATCTCAAGGGTGTGGATCTCACCGAAGTAATCATTTGCCCCTCGATTATGTGCCGCCAGCGCAACATTTCCACACCACAAGGATGTCTCCGTAAAATGCCCGACACCTTTTCGGAGCGTTGCACTGTCCGTTCCCTGGTAGACTTTTACAGATAGACCCAGGGTGGGAATTTTAAGCGTTGCCAGATATCCACCGGAATAATAAAGATCCTCCGTCACCTCGGTGTAGCCAACGGTGCCAGAGGACGAAGAACTGCCGGAGGAGGGATGTGTGCTGGTGATGGGAGTCCCAGGAGTGACGACAGCCGCAGTGCCGCCGTTGATGACAGCACCCGTGGTTGCCATACCCCCGGGTGCCAGATTGGGGGTGAGATAGGTTCCGGTGTTGAGTGTATAGGCGCTGGGGCTGCCGAAGGCAGGAGGAATCAGCGCGGCGTTCTTGCTCTTATCCACATTTTCCACCAGCTTATCAACATCTTGTGTTTCGACACTCGTTGAAACGCCGAATATAGTAGAATCTTCGCTTTTGATGGAATACTCCAGCGCATCTGCCGGTATCGTGAAAAGGGATACAAGTACCAGTACGATTGTCAGCGAACGCATTAAATTCATATCAACCATTCTCCTTTCGGCGTTTGTAGATGAGGCCAGCCCCAATTGCACAGCCTGCCAGAAGGACCACAGCAGCAGGAATGGCGACGTAAAGCCAATTGAATGTAAACGCGGGCTCGGAACTGTCGCTTTCCAGAGGTGTTACCGGAGTCCCCTCAAAGATCGCCACATATCGCACCCGATTCAAGGCGATATGGCTGACTGTGCCAGAGTAATCCGCTGTGACAGTATACCCTTTTACGTAGCTGCTGGTTGCACTCCCGGTATAGGTGGCCACAGCGGTGAAGCGGTCCCCTAGCGCATAGCCATCTACATTCACAGTATTATCGGTTTTCCAGGTGATGTCATCCAAGGTCAGCGTCCGGCCATCCTCCTGAATGCTTTTGGGAATATTGGACGTGTCCTGGTTAATGAGGTTTGGATAAGAACGGGTGGCACTCACTTTCTTTGTAGAGGTGGCGTATCCCGAAGGCTCAACCTGGACGGTTGCCAGCTGCAGTGTCAGCGTCCCCATCAGCCCATCATCTGTGACAAACTCCTTTTCTTGCGGCAGGAGAGCCAACACAGACTCCATATCCTTTTTATCACTTTGCAGTGAGACGGTCTCCGTGTGCTGTCGGCTTTCATTTTCGGGAAGTTCCTGCTTCAGAAGGTCTGTCAGCGTGTAGTGGAACCCATCCCGCTGAAAGTCTGAGCGAGGAATTCCTGCAGGATCATCTTCCGGCGCCAGATCATACACTTTGCGAATTTCGCTCCCGTCCTCGCTACAGGTAACGGATGTGGGATAGCAAATCTCGGGGGTACTGGGCTCCGCAACGGTAATTCCGTTATCAGTGGTGCCGGCAGCCATAGCTGATGGGATCATTGTCGCAACCAGAGAGAGTACCACCATCACACATAAAAAATATCGTTTCATATTTTCACCCTCCTTATTACATATCCATTTGCTTGGACGAAAGAGATTCCGTCACACGCTCCTGCATCTGCGCCATTTCGCGGTCATAGGCACTCAGCACTGCAGCGTCAAACGCCGAACGAAACTCCGAACTGCAGGGGTAGCAAATGTCTTTCCAGCCTTTCTGCGTACGAATTGCAGGCATCGCAACAAAGGGGCCATCTTTCCCCTTAATGATCTTGACCCCACGAATTGCAAATACGCCGAAGATCGTCACTCCTGCATAAGCCAGAATGGCTCCGCTTTTAGATCTCGCAAGTGTGCGGATACTGACCTGAAAGGAATCGGTATATTTATCTTGTTTCAACTTGATTTCCTCCTTTGCGTTCTCGATTTAATATCCGGGTAGGGAGGCCTCTTCAGACGTTCATAAACCCAAGGTGCAACATCCACGGTGCGGATCATTCCATTTGGCATCCGTACCGTGACGCGGCAACTTACAATCAGCGGAAAATGTTTTGCTGTCACGCTGGTAACAGCGCAGGTCATGACCTCTGCCGGGCGCCAGCCAATCCCTGCAACGTACACCGATTTCAATGCTTGTTTGTACCGACTCCCACAAAGAGTGGCTCCAAACAGCGGATCTGGAAATTGCCCAGGTTTGGGAGCCGGAAAAATACAGCCAGATTGCAAGTAATAGCGAATCGGCAATTCCCTTGCCAAATGGTTTGCGATCAAGATCAGTTCCGGCTGGCATTGCCACGCTGGGTAACGAAGAATGTCCGCCATCAGCACGTTCTCTCCAGACAAGTCGTCAGGAAAAAGCGGTAGACAGCGGACAAGATCGCAGACATGATGGCCATGTACAATTCCGAATACCCGAACAGAAGAGGAGGGTATTCGCTTATACTCCTCAACGGCATCAGCGTATGTTTGAAACAGCTTAGGCCGTGAATGGAGATCCCCCGGATATCGTTGAAGCAGGCGGAGATCTCCCACAGTATAAAATGTCCATTCCAATGTTGTCACCTCATCTCCATTTCGCCCATGTAAGGGGAAGCCTCCCCTCCAAGGTGCAATTGTTGCATCTTGGTGAGTGCCCATTCAGGCAAATATTCTTCCTTCAAAACTCCCACAAAATCTGTCCGGTTCCAACGGGTCGTTTCACCGTCACCCAGGCAGGTACAGCGGATAGATCGACCAATCGCATGTGGGGAGCATCCAAACCCGTCATGCGCATACCAGAGCTGGTTTGCAGCATTCCAGCATGATTCACGCAAAGCCTCCGTACTGAGGACCAGGATTTTCCCTTCATAATTCAGTTCCGCACGGGAGTCAGGATAGCACTGTTCTGCGCCAAACAGATTCAGCTGCTGATATGCCTGTCTGACCTGGCTCACAAACCCATCCAGAACTGCTGGATGAGTTTCCACAACAAACTCGGAGTTATGCTGCGAATCAGACGGAATCATAAATCCATAACTCCAGTCTTTATTACTTCGACTGAAGCGCCCATCCCAGTATTTTTCCTGCAGTGTATTGGCCAAAACCCAATTGATTCGTTTGAACCCATAGGCTTCGATTACCTTTTTCGCACAGTCCTCTTGCAGGTGCATCCCATCAAACCCTTGGCGAATACATGCTTCAATTGCATTTTTACAGGCAATATTTGCTTGGTGACTTGCGCGCCAAATAGAAATCTGATTTTTTCTTCTGGCCGTTTCAATGGAATCCAGATATAGATACGTATCATTCATTTTCAGTGTCTCCCTCCAGCATAAGTACCCGAAGTCCTTCAATATCAACTCCGGCTGACTGAAGGTATCTGCACATATTTTCATCCAGGCATGACACAGAATTAGTGGCGCTGACGCCTCGCTTTTCTGCCTGACAGCTGGCACGTGCCAACTGATCAAGCAGTGCAAGTATCAATTTATGAAGACAAGCAACGAGTGCAACTGCTTCTGTGGCGGACATATCACCTCGACCAATGACAGCATATCCGGCTCCGATATGGAGAACTAACTTCTCAGCACAGGAAAGGCCAGATATCTGTAACGCAGGGTGCGGAATTTTGATTACCTTTTTCGCCGGATCATGATAGATTGTGAATTTCACACATATTTCTCTCCTTCTTAGGCCACTTGACATCTATCCGGGGTATGAATCAGAACCAAATCGCCTTTGGATCTGCCCAACCGCTCAAACATATTCAGCTGAACATTCAGATACGGTGTCGGGTCATAATTTGTAATAAACAGTTCCCCATAAGTTGCACCTGCCTTTTGCGACAAGGGATTGCCGCGTGTCAGCGCAAGGATATAAAAATCCTTATAAAGCTGGCGAATGAAAGCGCAATCGTTATAGGAGAGGAGAACCAGCCCTTTGCAGTCATGCAGTACGCTCCAAAGCCGAACGTGAAATTTTCGATTCATCCGTACTTCATACAATTTCTCCGCATCAAAGTAGGGTGGATCGCAATAGAAAAATGTTCCGGCGGCATCTTCGTCCTTAATAAGTCGAATTGCGCTTTTGTTCTCAATCACCACATCTTGCAGCCGTTTGGCGGCGGGCTTTAACAGGTGCAGGAAATTGAAAAGGCGCATTGCTTTGGAGCCAAAGGATGTCACTGTAGCACTGTAGCTTCCTCGGATGCATTTATAAAACATAGCAGCCCGCTCCACATCAAAGGAGTCCAATCTCCTATGAAGGATCGGGCGAAGCTCTTCAGCTTGTTCTTCCGTGAAGCATGTGCGATCATCCAGAATCTTAATTTCATCCTGGATGTTCTTCTTGAACACTTCCCAATGAATGTCCTCATGGGCCAAAAACAATTTATAGACTTCAAAAAGAAAGCGAGAATGAATCGGCAGAAACTTCAATTCTCGCATTAATGCGTTGGTTTTATCCCGGAGGCATACAAAAAAGTTGGTCAGGTTCCGATTCAGGTCATTGTAGACATCTCTGCGTTTGGAGCTGGGACTCATGCCCAGAAGAACTGCGCCGCTCCCACCAAACGGCTCGATATACGCCTTAATATTGGGTGGGATAAGCTGCATGATATAGGGGATTAGTTTTCCTTTTCCGCCTACCCAGGGAAATGGAGGCTTAGCGATGGCATTCACCTCCTACGCTAAACCCATCCAGCGATTGTTCCAATCCATGGATCGCACGTTCTGTTCCCTTGACTATCTTTCGCAGCTGACGAACAGTGCTATAGACCTCACCTGCTGTGCGGGCGTAAAAATAACCGCTGGGGCCGCTGCCAATGGGAATTCCTTTCTCTCTCAGGCGGTTGATCAATTTCCGAAGTTCTGAGCTGCTGAGCAACAACGCCTGTTCCAACTCAAAGCTTTTCACCGCATTCCGGCGACCGCTGCATTCCTTTTCTAAATAGGAACGCAACTTTTCTTCTCGCATTGAGCCTCCTTTCCAAGTTGCTCGTGAACAAATAAAAGAGGGCACCGTTTCAATACGATTCCCCCAGCGTCTTTTGTCTTATGTAAATTTCATTTCCGGTCCATTGTGGATTCCTGCAGGTTGACTTTGCATATCGTGAAACTCTTGGTCGTTTCGACGGATATAACCACCGCTGTCTGCGTGAAAATAGTACCCTTGACGGGCCAGCAAGGATTCCCCATATTTTTTGTAATCTAAGCAGTCCGGAATCATTCGAATGTCCTCCGCAGTGAGTTTTTCAGCATTCAAGGCCCTCTTTGCGTATGCCTCCACACCCCCCTCAGTCACCAAATCATAGCAACAAAGGCTCTGCGCAATGTCCAGCGCCGTATCCAGACGGGTACATTTTTCGTAGGCCAGTGCGGCGCGAAACTTTTCATTGAAGTGCGGCATACCCTGGCCCTGTTCATCCAGCAGGAAACCCAGGTTGTTTCCATCGTAGATGAGGTCTGCCAAATCCCGATACTGATTTTTGAGATCTTTTACCTCTGGAAGGACACACCTAGCATCCAGCAATGTACATTCCTGAATGGTGTCCACTTTCAGGTCCAGAAGTGCCAGCTCCATTTCATCTGCCTTATCGTCATTCAGCATGGAGTAATCCGGCAGCCGGACCCAGACCCCCTCCGGTTTTTTCAGTGAGGCGATCTTCAGCCGGACACTCCAATCCGAGTCATCCAGCTCCGCCAGGTTATGACCGGTATAGGGCTGCTCCGACTCCTTTGCGGGATAGATCACGTAGCTGCCGCCGATAAACAGGCCGGGATGGAGATCCTCATAACGCCTGCCCAGCTGCTCCAGATCTATGAAAGGCAGGGCATCTCTTGGGGTCCCGCTTTCATATTGCAGGAAAAAGCGCCCCAGGGCCTCGTAGCTGCCCGCCGGGTGGCAGACCTCATAATCATGCAGCGTCATCAGGCAGTTGATTGCCTCCACCGCCACGTCCGGCTTCATTCGAAGAACGGTGATTTGCAGTTCCTCACTGCTTTTTCCCATCAATTCCTGCAACCTCCCGGACCGCATAATTGCTGCAGACAGCTGATAGCTCTCCTTTACAGAAAGGGTCTCCAGCCGGTCTGTCAGCCACTCTCGCTCCGCATTGGTTAGGGGAAGCCTCAGAAGGGCCTCTTGCTTTTGGTTCATCTCTCACCACCTCATTTCCATCGTTCCAATTTCTTTATTCTGGATGTGGAACTCATGACCATCCCGGCGTTGGATGAGGCCATAGCCGGTCTGAATGCAGTGCTCCGACTCCATCAGGGTTTCTCCGTAACGATACAGGTTCAGGTTTGTCAGAACCTGATCCACCATGGTCTCATCCATGATGGACCGGATCTTCTCCTTTGCAAATCCGGAGGGTGAATTGATATCCTCCCTCAGAAGATACACATCCAGGGTGTCTGCCTGAGCAGATGCGGAAGCGAGATCGCGGCACCGCAGGCCCTCCAGCACAGCCTTGTACACTTTCCGCTGCTCCTGGGGAATGGCAGCCGCCGTCTGCGCGAACCGATTGACATCTCTGATTGTACCGGCCGCGGAGACCGCATCCCGCATCTCCGGGATCACACAGTCGATGCAGCGCCACCACAACTCCCGTGAGGATGCCGCACCCAAGCGCTTTGCCACCGACTCCAGCTACTCCGGCGCTGCCG
>ENA-OROH01000932-OROH01000932.1-human-gut-metagenome-genome-assembly--contig:-NODE-932-length-30798-cov-13.886901_pt1 | contig 30798 bp, 24 predicted proteins | sample MGYA00242125_ERZ509042 | MGnify/ENA primary metagenome ERZ509042 (study PRJEB26280, sample SAMEA2338738) | human gut metagenome | biome: human gut; feature: human-associated habitat; material: faeces... | reverse complement strand
GACCGACATACACACCCAAATTCGATGTATTCAAATTTTTGTCATGTACTTAAATCTTTCGGTAAAAAATTACCGAAGTATTGATAGTTGTAAACCATATTGAAAATCCCAGTGTATCTTTAATACGCTGGGATTTTCTGTTGTATAACATGTTGTGAGAACTTTATTAGCTAGCTACCCTTTATTTTTCATAATAATGCAGCACTTTTTCAGCTATTCTTCGCTAATCTCTTAGAACTTCATTATATTTACATCTGACATCAATTAATAAAGGCCCGATTATGGAAAAGATCAATCGAATAAAAGCCGTTTTGGCAGAAACAGGAAAAACTGGGAAGTGGTTAGCTGATCAAGTAGATCGCGACCCTGCTACCGTTTCAAAATGGTGTACAAACGCAATCCAGCCAGATCTGCAAATGTTGGCGAAAATAGCCAATCTTTTGGAGGTGAACATTAGAGATTTATTGGTTGACTCTAAAAAATAAGAGGAGAGTGACGATGCAGACAGAGAAAACATACAACTTGACCTTTACAGCCGGCGCACTTCTCTTAAATGAGACCTATGCCGTGGCTGAAGCCTACCTTGAGTGTGGACGTGATTGGGAGAAGACCCAAACACGAACATTCGAGCAAAACCTGATGGCTAAAGATAAGGTCAGTACCAATAAGCGTTTTTTCTCCTTGGTCAAGCAACGTATCTCGGCGCTCAATGAAGAGGAACTCGATTTGTTGGTTAACAGCACTATGCTCATCCGGCGGCAAATGCTGTTTCTTGCTATCTGTAAGGCTCATGCACTCATCTTTGATTTCATTTCCGTGAATGTGCGCGACTGCTTTTTTGCGATGCAAGAGAAGGTGACTCATGCCAATTTCAATGAGTTCTTCAACGAAAAGAAGTATGTGCATCCCGAGTTGGAGGCCATCACCGACCTAACCGTAGCAAAGATTCGTCAAGTGGTGTTTCGCATCCTGGAGCAAGCCGAGCTCATAGAGTCTATCGACACGGGGCTGATTCAGCGACCTTACCTCTCAGAGAAAGTCGAACGAGTCATCGTCAAAGACAATCCCAAATGGTTGGCTGCTTTTCTCTATTCAAATAACGAAATCAATAATACTTGCAGTTTGTATGAATAATATAGATATGGATACCCTCTTCGAAGGGGTTTATCAGAAACTCATCTCGCCCGACTTCGGCAAGAACTTGGGCGGAGAATTACCGCTGTTCATTCAGCCTATCCCCAATGCGGGACAGACCGAGCTGAATGCACAGACGGAGCGCTTGGCCACGCGCCTTTCCAAGAAAGGGAAAACGGCCCTTATTATCGACCTCTATCAGCTCTGCATGACGCTGCTGGAGGAAGAAGGTGTGTTAGAAACCATCCTGGAAGAAGAACCTAACATCGCATCCGAAGATATTGTCTCTACGATTGACAGTATTTTGGATATGAAATCGGTGGTGATACCACGTATCAGCGAACAAATCCAGGCTGAGAACCCCAACTATGTGTTAATCACGGGTGTTGGACGTGCCTATCCTTTCGTGCGTTCGCATGGCATCTTAAACAATATTGACGAACTGGCCAAGGAGAACAAGCTCATTCTTTTCTTCCCCGGTGAGTACAACAATTTACAACTCTCTCTCTTCGGAATCATTTCGGATGAAAACTACTATAGAGGTCACAACCTCGATGAATTAAAAGTTACACTTGATAATATCTAAAACGATGATACAGGAACAAATTTACAAGAAGGATATTAACCGCGTAATCGACGGTGTGATCAAGGCTGACAGCGTGGCTAAACTCAAAGACGAAATTACAGAGTATGTCATTACTGGAGAGCAGCTTCGACTGCTGCCTCGCTTGTTTGAAACGTTGGTACCACCCCGGCAGCCCAACTGTGTATGGATTTCCGGTGATTTCGGTAGTGGTAAGTCTCACTTGCTAAAGATACTCTCTTATGTTCTTGAAAACAAATATGAGATTGAGGGCCGTCTCTGTGGCGATCTCTTTGCAGAGAAAGCGGCCGACGATTTTGAACTGAAGGGACAGATTCAGAAGGCCTGCAAAGTACCTACTGAATGTGCTTTGTTTAATATCCAGGAGTTGCTCGATGGCATCGGTAAAAATGCCAGCGACCCTGTGCTCACTATCTTCCTCAAGGTATTCAACAAGAAGTTTGGATACGACGACAAGAAGCCCGAAATCGCAGAGATCGAACGCTACTTCGATAACAAGGGCCAATACCAACATCTCAAAGAGATGTACCAACAGCGCTTCGGAAAGGCGTGGGAAGACGACCGCAAGTCCATCCTGCTCAACCTCCAGAAGTTGGCAGAAGTGGTGGCCGAACTCGAAGGTACTGACAAAGCTACCGCCGAAAAGAACCTTCGTGCGCAGATTCAAGGTTTCAAGATGGATATTGATGGTTTCGTGGCCATTGTGAAGGAGCATCTCGCCAAGCAGCCGGCTGGCAGCCGCTTTATTTTCTTTGTCGATGAGGTGGGTCAGTTCATCGGCAAGGACGTACATCGTATGCTCTCGCTCCAGACCATTGCCGAAGGCTTGACCGACAAGACCGAAGGACGTGCTTTCTTAGTAGTGACCTCGCAGATGGATATGGATGCCACCGTGGGCGACCTGAACGCGCAGCAGAGCAATGACTTCTCACGCATCCAAGGCCGTTTCACCACCCGTATCAACCTGACCAGCGCCAATGCCGACGAGGTGATTCAGCGTCGTCTGCTCGAAAAGAAGGACGAACCTAACCGTCAGCTCTGCCTCGAATACGACAAGCAGAAGAACATCATGCGCAGCCTCTTCAACTTTGGCGACCAGAGTCAGTTTAAGAACAACTATAAGAGCGATGAGCAGTTTGCCATCTCTTTCCCTTTTGTGGATTATCAGTTCAACCTCCTGCAGGCTTCGATTATCGAACTGAGCAAGAACAATGCCTTCAGCGGTAAGCAGCAGTCGGTGGGTGAACGAAGCATGCTCACCATTACACAAGCCGTGGCTCAGCAGTACAAGGACAAGGATTTGAGCCAGATTGTGCAATTCTGCGACATGTATGAGGGCCTGCGTGGCGTGCTGCAAACCAAGATTACCAACGATATTCAGCAGGCAGAGCGCACGTTGGGCGACGAACTCGCTCTCAAGGTGCTCAAGACGCTCTTCTTGGTGAAATATGTCAAGGGATTCCCTTCTACGCTCGACAATATCACCCGTGTGATGCTGCCAACGCTCGACACCGACTTCCCCGCTTATCGTAGCGACATCCACGAAGCCTTGAATAAGCTCGTGCGCCAGTCGTACATCGAAAAGGGTGCTAACGAAGAGTATCACTATCAGACCAACGAAGAAAAAGATATTGAGACTGAAATCAAGAATGAAGAACTTCGTCCGGAAGCCACCAATGAGGAGTTGAAGAAAATCTTCCGCGATGAGATATTCTCTGATTCCAAGATTAAGCTCTCTGCCTATAAGATATTCCCTTACGGCCGCATGGTCGATGAGGTGCAGGATGGCCGTGATGCTGAGATGTTGATCCATTTTCTCACGCCGCTTAACAACCTCAGCGAGACTGACCGCAATAACCTAGGTATGTACTCCATGCGTCACCCCAATCAACTCATTGTCGTATTGGGTGAAGATAAAGAATTGCAAGATGATCTCGTGATGTTCAAGAAGGCCGACAAATGTCTCACTCGTTTGCTCTCCAGCAATGATGAAGGCTATCGTCAGCAGATTATCTCTGATAAACGTCGTATCAACAGCCGTCGTCGTGAAGCCATCGTAGATCGCCTCACACAACTTACCAAGTCTGCCAAGCTTTATATTGGTGGCAACGAACTCACCGACATCCATTCGCAAGACATCAAAAATCGTTTGACCGATGCCATGAAGTGCCTGGTAGAACAGGTTTATACTAACTTGAAGATGCTCACCATCGAGTACGATGATGCCATGCTCAAGAGCATTATCAATAGCACCACCACAGGGTCATTCCTTGGTGGAATGCAGGAGGATGCTTGCAGCATAGAAATCTTCAACGAAATCAGTAAGCAAAAACGCTTGGCTGTTCGTACGAAGATTAAAGATTTGGTGGAATATTTCAAGGGCAATACCTATGGTTGGTACGAGACGGCTATTCTCTGCATCATTGCGAAACTCTATAAGTTGGACAAGATTTCGTTCCGCTGCAACGGACAGCCCGTGGCCGATCGCGACCTCTATACCACATTGACCAACTCGGTGCAACAAGCCACCACCTTGGTAGATATTGAAGAGGCAATCACCCCTGCACAGGTAAATCAGTTAAAGGGTTTGTATAAAGAATTCTTCAACGATGAGAGCTGCACCGCCCAAAGTGCCAAGGATGTACACACAGCTTTCATTGAACGCTTAAAGAAGGACATAGAAGACTTCCGTTCAATTTCAGACCGTAATCGCTTTAAGTTTGTCAAGGGGTTGGACGAAGTGATGGATTCGCTCCGTGGACTCTCAACGATGATTTACCCCGGCCTTTATCAGAATAAGAAGAAGCTGGAGGGTGCACTGGACGACAAGCTTGATATTGCCGATGCCATTCGCGACTTTATCCACAGCCCACAGTTTGCTATCTTCAAGCAAGTGGAAGCATGGACCACGGGCAACCAAGCTAACCTCTCGTATGTAACTCGCGAACAGCGTGATGCGCTGACGGCCATCTACCAGAGCAAGGAGCCTTGGAAGTTGATGACAAGAGCCAATGAAGTGATTCAGACCATTAAAACTGAAATCGAGGAATTGCAGGCCGCAGCTCGTAATGAAGCGATAGCAGCCATTAATAGCAAGTTGGCTTCCATCCAGGCAATTCCTGCCTACACGAAGATACCCGATACGTTGCGTACGCAGGTGGAGAGTTTCTTCAGCCTCTTGACGGATAAAGCCAAGGAAGACCGCTTCATCGGTAATCTCAAAGCGATGAAGAGCGACATCGATCGAGCTTACGACAACAGCGTGAAGTCTATCAACGCTTGGGTGGAAGAGCAAGCTACCAAGCCCGCACAACCTGCGGCTGCAGGAGGTGGACAATCGGCACCTGCGACGCCTGCCCACATCATCAAACCGGTGGTGAGCAAGGCTAAAGCCATGAATGTGGACTTCGATAAACCTGTGCTCGAGACCGAGGAAGATGTGGAACAATATCTGGCTGCCCTCCGCACCAAGATGCTGTCCTTCATCCGTGATAACAAGAACATTATGTTGAACTAATTTACGCCTACCGCTTATGGCAACAAATACCGCTGCACTCAAAACTTTTGCGCAGCAAACCCGCATCAAACTTCGTTCGCTCATTGCCACGAAGATGGAATATATCCTGACTCAGGACACGGCTGAACTCCGTGGCTTTGAGTCGCAGATTCAGAAGCTGAAAGACGAGATCACCGCCAAGGGGCGTGACCTTGTGGTGGAAGAAGTGGCTTACACGTGGTTCAACCGCGTGATGGCGCTCCGCTTCATGGATGCCAATGAATATACCTCGCCTCGGGTGGTGACGCCGGGGGCGGGTCAAATGCGCCCAGAGATCTTGCAGGATGCTATGGCAGGCAGCGTAGATGAGGACCTTCACCTTCATCCCGAAGATTTGGCTCTACCGGAGGCGAAACTCTACCATAAGTTGCTGGTGGCTTCCTGCAATGCTTATGGCGAGTCGATGCCTTTCCTCTTTGAGCATATCAGCGACTATACGGAACTGCTTCTGCCGGATGATCTGCTGTCGGAGCAGAGCTTCGTGACAGACATTCGTCGCGGCATGACGGACGAGGATTGTCAGAATGTGGAGGTGATGGGTTGGCTCTATCAGTTCTATATCACTGACCGCAAGGCAGATGCTGAGACCAAGAAGTCGAAGAAAGGCGGACTGAAGAGTGATGAGCAGGCTGCTGCCACACAGCTCTTCACGCCCCACTGGGTGGTGCGCTACATGGTGGAGAATTCGCTGGGCCGCATCTGGATGACACTCCATCCGGAGAGCCGCTTGGTAGATGAGATGCCTTACTATATTCCTACGCCCGAAGGTCAGACGGACACCATCCCCGAGGATATTCATTCGGTGAAGGACATCCGCCTGCTGGATCCCTGTGTGGGTAGTGGGCACATTGCGGTCTATGCTTTCGACCTCTTCACGAAGATGTACGAGGAGGAGGGTTATCAGACGCGTGAGATTCCTGCGGAGATTCTCACACACAATATCTATGGCATCGACATCGACCGTCGTTGCTACCAGTTGGCGTGCTTTGCGCTGACCATGAAGGCACGTGCTTACCATAGCCGCTATCTTCGTCGTCCCGTGCAGCCCAATGTGATGGCACTCCAAACGATAGACCATGATACGATTGCTTCTACCGGTGCCTGGAGCAGTAAATCTACGATGTGGCAGATGGAGCATGTGGATACCATTGGTTCGCTGCTTCAGATTACGCCGGAGGAGTGTGATGCGATTCACGTAGAGGCAGGCTTGTTTGGTGAACGCCAGCAGCTGCTGAAGACGCAGGCGGAGTACCTGAGTAGAAAGTATCATTGCGTAGTGACGAATCCGCCGTATTTGGGGAAAGGATTTTGTGAGGAGCTGAAGAGCTATATCTTGGCGCATTATCCGAATAGCAAAAGCGATACGATGGCTACGTTTATGGAGCGTGGCTTGGAACTCTGTGTACCTAATGGTAAGATGGGCATGATTAACATGCAATCGTGGATGTTTTTATCGTCGTATGAAGCACTTCGTACTAATTTGCTTGAGAATTATAATATAGACTCTTTGCTTCATCTTGGTGCACACGCTTTTGATGAAATTGGTGGTGAGGTGGTACAATCTGCAACCTTTGTAATTGCTAATCATAAACCTTCTGAAAATGGGGGCATTTACTATCGTCTTGTGGAAGGTGGTAATAGTGGAGCGAAGGAAAGTGCATTCTTGAAAAGAGAGAATGAATTTGCTGGGGTTAAGCAGGATAATTTTGAGAAGATTCCTGGAAGTTCGATTGGGTATTGGGTTTCACCCAAAATTCAAGAGATATTTACATCAAATCTCGCGTTGTCTGCTGTTGCTAGTCCCTGTGTGGGACTGCAAACAGCAGACAACGCGAGATTTCTCCGCCTTTGGTTTGAGCCAAGCTACAGCCGAATCGGATTCGGCTGTGAAAATGCCGCGATAGCGGCTCGCTCGCAAAAAAAATGGTTTCCATGTAACAAAGGCGGAGGTCAAAGGAAATGGTATGGCAATCAAAACGATGTTATTAACTGGGAAAACAATGGCTACGAAATAAAGAATTTCAAAGGTGCTGTAATTCGTAATGAACATTGTTATTTCAAGCCAACAATTGCTTGGAATATGATTTCTTCTGGATTCTTATCATTTAGATATTTTCCTAAAGGTTTTATATTAAACAATGCATCGAATGGAATACCATGTGAAGATTTAATGGGAATGTTAGGTTATTTAAGTTCAAAATATGTTGCTTACATCGCTAACATTGTAAATCCTACCGTAAATCTTTCAAATGGTGTAGTAGGTAAATTCCCATACACGATTGTAGACAGGGATTCTTACAGAGATATTGTAAAAAGTAATGTGGACATAGCTCGACAAGATTGGGATGCCCACGAAACCTCTTGGGATTTCCAACGCAACGAGCTTCTGTCCATCGACACCTCCTATATGGAGAACATCGATTACAAGATAGAGAAGCATTTCGAGGAAACGGGCGAGCATATCTGCATCGACCCAGTCGCCCCAAAGTTAGGCTGCTTGGAATGGCGCATGGAGCAATACAAGACGAAGTGGGAATGCAAGTTCATGCAGCTGCATAAGAACGAAGAAGAACTCAACCGTCAGTTCATCGACATCTACGGGCTCCAAGACGAGCTCACTCCCGATGTGCCCTTGGATGAAATCACCATCCTGCAAAAAGGAGAAATCGACATCGTAGATGGAGAAATCGTGTGGAACGATGCCGTTATCATCAAGCAATTCATCAGCTACCTCGTAGGCTGCTTCATGGGTCGCTATAGCGTAGATCGCCCTGGACTCATCATCGCCTCGCAGCACCAAGACCTCAATGCCCTTGGCCTCAAAGTAGAAGGTATCGACAATGGAGCCGAAGGCCGCCTGCTCATCGATGACGACGGCATTGTGCCGATCCTCGAAGGCGAATACTTCAGCGATGACATGACCGTGCGCATCGAGGGAGCCATCAAGACCCTCTTTGGCGAAGCGAATTTCCAGCAGAATCTGAAGTACCTCGAACAGGCCTTAGGCAAGACCCTCCGCGACTACCTCTTCAAGGACTTCTTTGCCGACCATATTGATGGCAAGATGTATCAGAAGCGCCCCATCTACTGGCTCTTCTCCTCAAAGATGGGCGACAAGAAAAAGAAGGGCTACTTCAAGGCCCTGGTGTATATGCATCGCATCGAGAGCGACACCCTCTCCAAGCTCCATGCCGACTATGTAGCTCCCTACATCGACAAGATAGAGCAGCAAAAGCTGGAGGCCGAAGACCAAGCCGCACGTGATGACCTCAGTCAAGCTCAGCGCAACAAAGCCACGAAGCAGGCCGCCGAATATGCCGCCGCCCTGCGCGAAGTCCGCGAGTTCGCCACCATCCTTGCCCAGATGTCCACCCAGCGCCTCACCATCGACCTCGATGATGGCGTGCGTGTGAACTATCCCAAGTACTATCCGCTGGTGGAACCCATCAAAGGACTGGATAAAACAGAAAAATAAGAAGCTATGATTGAAGTAAGAGACATACAGGATTTTAGCGACTATCTTGACACCCTGCTCAACCAGACAGAGTGTGATGATATCGAGTTTAAGAGTGCGGCAGGAGGTTTCCCGGATAGCTTTTGGGATACCTACTCTGCTTTTGCCAATATGGAATCACTTCTTTCTGAGAATGCAAAGGCGAAACTGGAGGAGAAGTTTGGATTTGCGGTTAACTCATTTGAACACAATGTGTTGTCTGTACTTGCTTTAGCAAGTGACGAGGAATTCGTGACCAATGAAAGATTACGCTATTCGCTTAGCCTTCATAAATCACAAATATCCGAATTATTGAAACTTATGTGCCAAAATCAGCTTCTTGAGCCTCAAGGTTATGGCCGTGGTATGAGGTACTATCTACCAAAAGATAAGTTGAATGTATTCCGTAAGGAGGCAAATATAACAACTTTACTGGCTAATAGTGCAACCTCGGACGATAATAGTGCAACCTCCGAAAATAAGGTGGCAACCTCACATGATAAGGTGGCAACCTCAGACGGTAATAGTGCAACCTCCAAGAATAAGGTGGCAACCTCGGACGATAATAGTGCAACCTCCGAAGTCATCAAAACAAAGAAACGTATGAAAAAAGAGGATTTGTGGCTAATGATGGAGAATGTATGTGAGGATTGGATTTCTATAGAAAACATAGTTGCAGCAACGGGGCTTAGCTATTCGTACCTTAGAAATACGGTAATTCCTCAAATGATTAAGGAAAAGCAGCTTGTTATGATGTATCCTGGCACTCCCAATCATCCTAAACAGCAATATAAACATAAGGAATAGTTCATTATGGCAGAATCAAATAAAGACAAAATACAGAAAGTGCTCAGCGAGCAGTTCAACAAGCATCGTTACATCTTCTGGTACGATGCGGAAGGGACGATGGAAGAGTTGGTCACGGGCTTAGACATAGAGGGCGTGACCATCCTCACGCTCGCGCATAATGCCTTCTCGCTGAAATACCGCATCGTAAATGGTGACCAGCCGGAGCGTGGTTTCCTAATCTATAGCCAAGAGGCGGAACCGGAAAAGGAGAACAACTGGCTGCTCGACCTCCAGATGGAGGGCATGAAGTTTAGTGCCGACATGGCTTCGCTTTACGCTACGGAGTGCAATATCCCCATGGAACTCAAAGAGCGCATCATTGATGATCATTTGGAGTTCTTCAAGGTGGCACGCCATCGTGAGAAGTTGGCCGAGGTAGTGCGTGCAGGCATGAGTGGAACCGAAATCATCATCCGGATGCTGGCAGTGGCGGCTCATACGCCCATTGCGACTTACGACCTGCTGACCTATATGTTGGCCGATGAGTGCATCCACGAGAAGAGTGACCTGCAAGACCGATTGGAGAAGTACAACTTGCTGGCTACCTATTGGGAGATGGCCGAGAAGGCCTTCGGCTACGACAAGGCGCGCCAAGTGAAGGATCTCGTCATCGTGCTGTTCCAAGATGAGCTGGCCAGCATTCTGGGCCAAAGCAAGCTGACCAACGAGGCTCATATTTTCATGCGCGACTGGCGCGACAGCCGTCAGTATGGCGAGATGTACAAACTTTGGGCTACCCAGCTGGAAACGGAGCTAGGCATCATGCAGCAGATTCAAGGAGAACCCATCGAACGGCTGGTGCGCATCGAAACCTTCCCATGTGTGGATAAGGTCATCGCCAAGTATATCCACAAGGAAGTGAAGCATGGCACCATCACGACTGAGAAATTGGAATCCATTGTAGAAGAACGTCGTAACAAAATATTCTTCAGCGTAGCCGCTCATACCATCAATGCATTCTTAGAGGCTCGGCGCTTGCTGGAAGCTATCGAAAAGCTGGTGACGGGGCTGAGCATCATTTCGGCCGAAGAAGGGTTTAAACTCTATACCAGTGAGCTGTATGTGATTGACCAACACTACCGTCATTTCTTCCGTGAGGCGAAATTGGCAGAGAGTACGAACTTGATTGGTGACATCACGCCCAAGGTGCAGCAGGTCTATACCAATACCTTTCTTTCGGCTTTGGCTGCCAAGTGGCAACCGGTGGTGGATGCCATGGAACGTTGGTCTATCTCAGGCGTTTATTCTCAGCGCACCTTCTTCACTACCTATGTGGCGCCCTTCACGCAGAAGGGCAAACGATTGTTTGTCATCATCAGCGATGCGTTGCGCTACGAGACGATGGTGGAACTGGAAGGCCGCATAGCCCAGGAAAACCGTATGGAGACCGACCTAAAGCCGGCGATGCTTTGCGTGCAACCCTCTTATACCCAACTGGGCATGGCAGCACTTTTGCCACATCGTGTACTGTCGTACGAGAAAGAGTCGGCAGAAGTCTTTGCTGATGGTGTGAGCACACAAGGAACGGCCAATCGTACCAAGGTGTTGCAAGCCAGCGTACCCCAAAGTATCGCCATCAAAGCAGAGGACTTCTTGGAGGTGTGCAGCAAGGATTGGGTAAAGGATTACGAGCTCGTCTACATCTATAGCAATACCATTGACAAGGTTGGCGATGCATTGGCCACGGAAACGAATGTGTTCAAAGCTACAGAGGACGAAATGGATAAGATTGTTCGACTGGTAAAGGTCATCAGTTCAAGCAATGGTACTAACATCCTCATCACAGCCGACCATGGCTATATCTACCAAAACGAAGAGCTCGACGAAACGGACTTTACTGATTTCAAGGCCCAAGGAGGTACTTGCTACATCGAAAATCGCCGTTTCGTGATTGGTCGTGGCCTTTGGGATGGAAATGGGGCTAAGAGCTGGAAGAGCGAAGAAGTAGGACTCAAAGCTGGGGTAGATATTCAAATCTGTAAAGGATTGAGCCGTATTCGCAAGCAAGGTTCGGGCTCGCGCTTCGTGCATGGTGGCAGTATGCCGCAGGAAGTTGCTGTACCAGTACTGCATGTCAACGTGAAGAAGAAAACGGACGTGAAGCAGGTGGATGTGGATATTCTAGGCAAGCAGACGCGCATCACGCAGATGAGCCAGTCGGTGAAGTTCTACCAAACGGAAGAGACAACGGAGAAGACGAAAGGCATCACACTCCGGTTGGGCTTCTATTCGGCAGAAGGTGAGATCATCTCCGACCAGGTGATGCTGACATTTGATAGTGCCAGCACCGATTCCATGCAGCGTGAACAGAAGCATACGTTCAAGTTTAAGAACATCATCTCGAAGTTGAACGGACAGGTGGTGACGCTTCGTATGGAGAAACAGGTGGAGAACTCTGACCAGTTTGCACCCTACAGAGAAGAAGAATACAAGGTAAGTGTGATGTTTGAAGCGGAATGGTAATATGAATGAATTAGATACAAAATTGAATGATTACTATGGTGGTAAAGTGGTTCGCAAGGACCTCACCAAGAGTATCAAGGAAGGTGCCAATGTGCCCAGCTATGTATTGGAATACCTGCTGGGTATGTATTGCGCCACCGACAATGAAGACGATATAGAGCAAGGAGTCAGCATGGTGAAACAGGTGCTGGCCAATAACTTTGTGCGTCCGGATGAAGCGGAGAAGATTAAGTCGAAAATCCGGGAACGGGGACGCTATAAGATAATCGACAAGGTTTCTGCCAAACTCAACGAGAAAACCGACCGCTATGAGGGCGACATCTTCAATATCAATATTCATGGCGTGGTGATAGACGACAGCTATGTCAAGAAGTACGAGAAGCTGCTTTGCGGTGGCATCTGGTGTATCATCGACATGGAGTATCTCTATGATGAGAACATCAAGGGGACGCCCTTTGTCATTGGTTCGCTGAAGCCTATCCAGATGCCGGCTACTGATATGGAGGACTATGTGGAAGGTCGTAAACACTTCACCCTCAATGAGTGGATTGAGGTGATTTGTCGTAGTGTAGGCATGGAGCCTACCAATCTCGACGAGAAGACGCGATGGCACTTGGTGGCGCGCATGATTCCTTTTGTGGAGAATAATTACAATCTCTGCGAATTGGGACCGCGCGGCACGGGTAAATCATACGTCTATGATGAACTCTCACCTTATTCTATCTTGATTTCCGGCGGCCAGACCACGGTGGCAAACTTGTTCTATAATATGGGTAAGCACCAAGTAGGACTGGTAGGTACATGGGATGTGGTGGCTTTCGACGAAGTGGCAGGCATTCACATGAACGACAAGGACGGCATTCAGATTATGAAAGGCTACATGGCCAATGGCTCGTTCAGTCGTGGTAAGGAGAGTATCAATGCCAATGCCTCGATGGTCTTTGTGGGCAATATCAACGGAAGCATCGAGAACTTGGTGAAGGTGAGCCATCAGCTATCACCCTTCCCTAAGGAGATGATTGATACGGCATTTTTCGACCGTTTCCATCACTATCTCCCCGGTTGGGAGATTCCCAAATTCCGCCCGGAACATTTCACAGACGCCTTTGGCTTTATCTCTGACTATTTCTCGGAGTGCCTGCGTGAACTGCGCAAACAAAACTTTGGTGGTGCCATCAGTCAATATTTCCGCTTGGGCAAAGATTTGAATCAGCGCGACACCATTGCTGTGAAACGTACGGTGAGCGGTTTGCTCAAGCTGCTCTTCCCCGATGGGAGTTACGAGAAGGAAGATGTGCGCAAATGTTTGGAGTATGCCTTGGTGGGCCGTCGTCGTATCAAAGAACAGCTCAAAAAGATTGGTGGACTGGAGTTTTACGATGTACACTTCAGCTATATTGACTTGGAGGATGGTGAAGAGCACTTTGTAAGTACGCCTGAAAGTGGTGGCTCGGCCCTCATTCCCGAAGGCGAATTACAACCTGGTTCACTCTATACCATCGCTCATCAGCCGGGTGACGGTAATATCGGTTTGGTGCGCTTGGATTTGCAAGCCATGGCAGGTAATGGCAAATTCACGCACACCGGCTTTGGTAGCGGTAGCGCTATTAGCGACGAACTGAAGGAAGCTGTCAACTATGTGCGTTCCAATCTTTCGCGCATCACGCAGAGTGCGAAATTCACAGACTACGAGCTCCATATGCGCGCCACCGACATCAATGGACTGGGCACGCTCGAAGGTCTGGAACTAGCCGTCTTCATCTCCCTTGTATCGGGCATGACAGGCAGAGCCGTTCAACCTCAAATGTGTGTACTCGGTTCGATGAGCATTGGCGGCACAATTATCCCGACGGGCGACCTTGCAGGTGCGTTACAAATAGCTCAGGATGCAGGTGCCAAGCGTATTCTCATTCCTGTAGCTGATATGCTGCAATACGGCAAAGTACCCGCCGATCTCATTGCCAAGTTTAGTTTAGAAGTATATTCAGACCTTGTAGATGCCGCATTCAAGGCACTGGGGATAAAATAAAATTTCTATGGATAAAATGATTTACGCATACATAGATGAATATGGTGCTTATGGAGCAGTTATTTTATTAGGTATATGTAACTTAATAGAGCTCTTGCTGAAGCTCTTATTGCAATTACCCAGACATCGGTTCTTAGTTATTATGTGCTTGGTGATTTATGTAGGATATACGAGTACGACAAGGCATCGGTTTATGAATAATCGCGTCCTTAGTAGAATTACTCAAACTGAATTTCCTGATTTTACTGTTTTGAAATATGAGAAAGGACAGAAAAGCTTTACAGGAGACTATAGGGGAAGTATTGTATTTAAATTGGAAGAACCCCTATCGGAAGAATTTGTCCAATCTATAAAAGATTTGAGTAGTATATCAGATAGTCATTGGAGCATATCTAAAGACTCTTATGTATAATTGTCTATGGGGTATGGATTGGCCTCCACCTCCAGGAGAAAGTAAAAATGAGGAGATAGAACTTAAAATCACCATCTCAAAAGAAAATCAGATGGGAGAAATACAATTTTGTTATTGGTAGGTGTATTTGATAAAGGGAAGATGGCAAAACGGCGCAAAACCTACTTATCCGGTCTGTCTGCCTAATAACCTGCCGGCGAGGGAAGCCCGGACCTGTTCTTTTATGGAAGATAGCAACTACTAATTGTTTTGTCGAAAAAATTTCTTATATTTGCATATCTCCATGACATTTGGAGTTTATCAATTACAAATAAAGTCTTATTGTTGGTTTCGGTGATAGGACTTTTATTTTTATGTAGCATCAATGAGTATCAATTCGCCAAATGTGAGATAAAATAAAAATGCTAACTGCCTTATTTTCAACAATTAGCATTTCTTCAAAGTGGTGCCACCAGGAATCGAACCGGGGACACAAGGATTTTCAGTCCTTTGCTCTACCAACTGAGCTATGGCACCTTTTCTTTTTGTTTGTAACCGTTATCGTTTCGATTACGGGTGCAAAGGTAGGGACTTTTTTTGAATATGCAAACTTTTGAGCGAAAAAATTCTATTTATTTTTTACTTTTCTATTAGAAAGACATAATTCTGTTTCTTTCTAAAGCAGCTAACTATATCTAAATAAAGATTATATACATTTTCAGCTACATCTAACGGGAAAAAGTTAATAAATGATATTCTTTGCGCCAACATCCGAGATGATTGAATAAAATAGTATCCTTTCACTACATAATAGCAGATGAAAAGGAATCCGGCATAAACAGATAATAGAAAATTCCCTACGCAGCCAACGATAACGGATGTTATTACCGTTATCCAGAAAAGCCAATAGCATAAATTCTCGAACAAGAAAAGCCGATAAAAATGATTCTTAGAATGGCTTCGTGTTGAAATGGTGCCAATACGTTCTTGCGACCATTTCTTCAAACGAAAGTATTCTCCTTTCTTAACCAAAGCTTCCGGTGAATAATTAACAAGTGTATTTTGTGAAGTGGCTACCTCATTGACAAACTGATTGTCCTCTCCTATCTTCAGGTATAACTGGTTATAGAAACCTTTATTCTTGAAGAATAGATCTTTGGTATAAGACAAGTTCTTTCCCGAACCAGAAAATGGATTACCTAACAAAGCCGCAGACAAATATTGTAAACCTGATTTCAGGTTATCGTATGCAATCAATTGATTAATCCATCCTTTTTGATACGGATATGCCGCATATCCCAATACGACTTCTGTCTTTTGCTGATATGATTCCACCATTGTACGAATCCAATTCTCTGACAAGGGTTCGCAATCAGCTTCGGTAAAAAGGATAACTTGATGACGTGCGGCTTTAATTCCCAACGTCAAAGCCAATTTCTTCTTACTGATATAACGGGCATCTTTAGGAATAAATGTATAGTAAAGATACGGATAGTCACGCTTAAATAAACTCAATCGATTACTACAGGCTTCTGAGATTCCATCATTCACAACAATGACTTCAAACTCCGGGTAGTTTTGATTAAGCAATGCAGGCAAATGCTGCTCCAAATTCTCTTCATTGTCCTGAGCATAGACTACTACTGATATAGGAGGACAAGAAGATGAATCCTGCTTTACTGGTTCATATTGGGTACGACACTTCCACGGGCGCCGGTACAACACCAAGCAATAAAGCAGGACTATCAAAAACAGGAGTGCTGTTAATCCTGCCAAACCTAATTCCAGATGGCTGAATTGTAGCAAACTCATTTCTCTTATAATTGATCCGAATAATAAGCAACCGGAAGCTGACGACAATTATACTGTGAAGCCATAACCTCACCATAAGCTCCAGCCGACCGTAAAGCAATATAGTCTCCTCGATGAACCTCATTCAATTCGACTTCTTTTCCAAACACATCCGAAGACTCGCAAATAGGTCCTACTACATCATAGACTTCTACATCCTTATCACTGGATATGTTCTCAATACGATGATAGGCATCATACATAGCCGGACGAATCAATTCAGTAAAGCCAGCATCCAAAATGGCAAATTTCTTCACTTCTCCTTCTTTGACATATAATACCTTTGAGATCAGAGAACCACACTGAGCCACAACCGAACGGCCTGGTTCGAAGTGAACCTGCTGTCCCGGACGCAATTCCAATAACTTATGGAATACGGCAAAATAATTGTCGAATGCAGGGATTGACAAATGGTTCGGATGATAATAATCAATGCCTAAGCCACCACCCAGATTCAAATTCTCGACATGCAATCCTTTCTTCTCCAATTCTTCCTGAATCTCATTGATACGAATTGCCAAGTTGCGGAAAGCAGACATGTCTGTTATCTGAGAACCGATATGACAATGAATACCAATCAAACGAACATGCGACATGGTCTTCATTTCATCGAGCACACCATTCAACAGACTTAAATTGATACCGAATTTATTTTCCTTCAAACCCGTAGTAATCTTAGCATGCGTATGAGCATCTACTTCCGGATTGATACGCAAAGCCACACGAGCAACCTTTGCTTTTGCTGCTGCCAACTCATTAATTACACGCAGTTCAGCCAATGATTCGACATTAAAGCAGAAGATGTCTTCATCCAATCCTAAATTGATTTCCCAATCAGCTTTACCTACTCCTGCAAATACAACTTTATCGGCAGGGAAACCGGCTGCAATGGCCGCACGAACTTCTCCTCCACTAACACAATCAGCGCCTAATCCAGCCGAAGCAATGATCGATAGTAAACGAGGATTGGCATTGGCCTTGATTGCATAATGCACATGATATCCATACTTACCTGATTCTGTAGTGACAACCTGAAGAGTTTCTTTCAGCAAATCTACATCATAATAATAAAAAGGAGTCTTCAGCTCCTTAAATTTATCTATCGGAAATTTTCCTTTCAACATAAGATTTTATATACAATTAAATAGCGTTTATCTTGCCTGTTCTTCCTGACGAACCGATGAAAGAAGAACAAAAGAAAAAGGTTGAGTCAGATTCCTGTTTCAAGAAAACAATTCAAAAAACCGTTCTCTTAAAAACACCTTTCTGACGCAACCTTCTGCCGAGTTTATTTATTATTGAATAAATGATCGCTTAAAGCCTGTAAAGCACGTTGTTTATCGGAAGCTTTCACCAACAAAGAAACATTATAATTGCTACCACCGTAAGAGATCATACGCACAGCAACATCCTTCATCGCGTGAATAATGCTATCTTCAAATCCAACATTTTCCCATTCCAAATCACCAACTACACATACGATTACCATATCTTCATCGACAGAAACAGTACCGTATTTCTTCAGATCGTTCACAATTTCATCCAAATGCTTGCAGTTATCGATCGTAACTGAAACACCTACTTCCGAAGTTGTTACCATATCAATCGGAGTCTGGTAATTCTCGAATGTCTCAAATACTTTCCGCAAGAAACCAGTTGCCAACAGCATACGTCCACTCTTGATCTTAATAGCCGTAATGTTGTCTTTCGCTGCAACTGCTTTGATCTTACCCTTTTCAGTTGCATTTGAGATCAATGTACCCGGAGCATCCGGCTGCATTGTATTTAACAGACGAACCGGAATATTGTTTATCTTGGCCGGCAAAATACATGTCGGGTGCAGGATCTTGGCACCAAAATAAGCCAGTTCAGCAGCTTCTTCGAAATGCAAATGACGAACCGGAGACGTTCCTTTTACGAAACGCGGGTCGTTGTTATGCATTCCATCGATATCAGTCCAGATCTGGATTTCTTCTGCTTTGATAGCAGCACCTATCAATGAAGCAGTATAGTCGCTACCACCACGCTGTAGGTTATCGATCTCACCATAAGCATTCCGACAGATGTATCCTTGTGTAATATACAAGTCGGCACCTGCATTTTCTTCCAGCAGACGATTCAGCTTTTCTTTAATATATACAGGATCCGGTTCAGCATTCTTGTCTGTACGCATGAAATCAAGAGCAGGCAACAATACCGAATTTACACCCTGTTCCTGCAGATACAGATTCATCATGCCTGTTGAAATCAGCTCACCTTGTGCCAACACCACTTTTTCTTCAAACAATGTGAACAAATCTTTGGTGAAAGAACGAATGTGATCAAAATGGAAAGTCACTAATTCACGAGCCTTTTCCTTATACTCCTCTGTAGCATACAACTCGTCAATATGACCAAAATATTTCTGAGACAACTTATTGATGATCTCATTGGCTCCATCTGGATTCTTCTTATACAAATAATCTGAAATTTCAACCAACGAGTTGGTTGTTCCAGACATGGCAGACAATACGATAAGGTTCTTCTCGCCAACAATCAATTTGGCAACATCTTTCATTCTCTGTGCTGATCCCACAGAAGTACCGCCGAATTTTAATACTTTCATTTCTTTTACCTTATAATTTATTTATTCTCATTCAACAAACAAGGATATGGTTGCAAAGTTATAAATAATTTACTTATCCACATCATTTAAACTGGCATTCTCGCATTTAACAATGCGTGCCGGGAAATTATGAACCAACGTATAATTATGGGTGGTCATAATTACAGCCGTTCCTTTTTTACAAATTTCATGCAAGAGTTGTACAATTTGCCCACTTGTCTCCGGATCTAGGTTTCCTGTCGGTTCATCGGCCAATATCATATCCGGTGTATTCAATAGAGCCCGTGCGATTACGACACGTTGTTGCTCTCCACCCGAAAGCTCATGCGGCATTTTGTACCCTTTGTTCTGCATACCAACTTGCTGGAGCACTTCTTCAATCCGGTTTCGGATATCCTTGTTACTGCGCCATCCCGTCGCCCGCAAAACAAACTCCAGATTCTTATTCACCGAACGATCGGTCAACAACTGAAAATCCTGGAATACGATTCCCAATTTGCGGCGTAGATAAGGCACGTCTTTCCGTTTTATCTTCCGCAAATTATAGTTCAACAGGCGAGCTTCTCCACCACAAATCGGTATCTCACAGTACAACGACTTCAGCAAACTACTTTTTCCGGATCCTACTTTACCGATCACATACACAAATTCGCCCTGATGCAACGACAAAGAAGCCTGATGCAAGATCACATTCTCGTCCCTGCATATATCCACGTTTTCCAGTTGAAGCAGTACACCGTCTTCCATCTTATTTATGACGTTTCTTTAGTTCCCGAGCCAAGTCTTCAATACTCAGTCCTTTGCTTGTCAGCAGAACAATCAAATGATAAATCAAATCGGATGCTTCATAAATCAACCGGTCTTCTGTTCCATTGGTAGCTTCAATAACTGTTTCAACAGCTTCTTCACCTACTTTCTGGGCCATCCGGTTTACGCCTTTCTGGAAAAGAGAAGTAGTATATGAACCTTCCGGCATTTCCATACGCCGACGTTCGATAAACTTCTGCAAATATTTCAGGAACATGATGTCTTCTTCGTTCTTCTCGCCAAAGCAAGTTCCGGCACCTGTATGGCAAACCGGTCCTTCCGGATTGACACGAATCAGCAACGTATCGTTATCACAGTCGGGTACGATCGAAACAACGTTCAGGAAATTACCGCTTGTCTCACCTTTCATCCATAAACGATTCTTAGTACGGCTGAAAAAGACCACCTTCTTTGTTTCCAAAGTCTTCTGATAGGCTTCTTCATTCATAAAGCCCAACATCAGTACTTTATTTGTACACTCATCCTGAATAACAGCAGGAAGCAAACCTCCCATTTTTTCAAAATCCAAATTCGTCATATCTTTATATATCTTATTATATTCTTACATTTATTCCTTCGCGTTGCAAATATAGCTTCAATTCTTCAATCTTGATCTCTCCGAAATGAAATACACTGGCTGCTAAAGCCGCATCGGCCTTTCCCAAACTGAATGCATCCCGGAAATGTTCCATCTTTCCGGCACCACCGGAAGCAATGACCGGGATATGCAAAGTATCGGCCAAATAAGCCAGGGCTTCATTCGGATAACCTTCTTTGACACCGTCGTGCGTCATGCTGGTGAATAAGATCTCGCCTGCGCCTCGTTCTTCCGCTTCACGAGCCCAGTCAAACAATCGCTTATCGGTCGGGATACGACCACCGTTCAGGTAACAGATCCATTCTCCGTTTTCCCAATTGGCATCGATTGCTACCACGCAAACCTGACTGCCGAAATGCGAAGCGATTTCTCCAATCAGTTCAGGACGCCGGATAGCAGCCGAATTAACAGATACTTTATCCGCTCCGGCTCCCAACAGGCGATCTACATCCTGCAGTTCATTGATTCCGCCGCCTACTGTAAAAGGAATACTGATATTGGCAGCCACTTTCTTAACCAATTCCGTAAAAGTTTTCCTTCCTTCATGAGATGCGGTAATGTCCAGATAGACCAATTCATCTGCACCGGCCCGGCTATAAGCGGCTCCCAGTTCAACCGGATCACCGGCGTCTCTGAAATTCACGAAGTTGATTCCTTTTACCGTTTTTCCCTCTTTGATATCCAAACAGGGGATAATTCTCTTGGCTAACATATATGTTTTAATTAATCAGTTACTAAATTGTTCTAACTCCTTCAGGCTGATCCGCCCTTCATAAATGGCTTTCCCGAAAATCACAGCCGGAATACCCGCTTCTGCCAGGCGTTCGATATCGGCTATCGAACTGACACCACCGCTGGCTATCAGATAAATGTCCGGAACCTGTTCCTGTATTTCCTTATATAAGTCGACTGCCGACCCCTGCAACATTCCGTCTCTTCCGATATCCGTGCAGATGATCTTCCGGATTCCTTTTTCCTGATAATCTTGGATGAAAGGAATCAAGTCGAGGGCTGTGCCTTCTTCCCAACCATTCACTGCAATCTTCCGGTCTTTGGCATCGGCTCCCAGAATGATCCGTTCGCTGCCGTATTGTTTCAGCCAGGATAAAAAGCTATCCGGATTCTTGACGGCGATACTTCCGCCCGTTACCATCTGTGCACCACAGTCGAAGGCGATACGCAAATCTTCATCCCGTTTCAAACCGCCACCAAAGTCGATTGTCAATCCGGTATGCCCGGCTACCTTTTCCAACATTTTGTAATTCACAATATGTCCGGCCTTGGCTCCGTCCAGATCCACCATGTGCAGGCGACGGATGCCATGATCTTCAAACTGCTTGGCTACTTCCAAGGGATCTTCATTATAGACCTTCCGGGTCTGATAATCTCCTTGCGTCAGACGGACGCATTTCCCTTCTATCATGTCTATGGCTGGTATCAGTTCAATCATACGTTTACAGATTAAGGAAGTTCTTTAATATCTGTTCACCCACCGAGCCGCTCTTTTCCGGATGGAATTGCGTGGCATAAAAATTATCCTTATGCAAAGAAGCACTGAAAGGCAGGATATACTCGGTCGTAGCCGCCGTAGCCTCGTTAAGGGGCACATAAAAGCTGTGCACAAAATAAACGAACTGATTTTCGAGTGCCGGACTGAACAGACCACCTTTCAAGTCGGTAATGGTATTCCATCCCATGTGCGGTACTTTATCCTCATGGCGTTGCGGGATAAAACGTTTGACATCTACATCGAAAATACCCAGACAATCGGCATTTCCTTCTTCCGAATAGCGGCACATCAGTTGCATTCCCAGACAAATTCCCAATACCGGCTGTTTCAATCCGCGTATCAAGTCTGTCATCTGATGGGCTTTCAGATATTCCATGGTGGTAAAGGCCTCTCCTACTCCGGGGAATATCACTTTATCAGCCTTCCGGATCAATTCCGGATCAGCCGTAATCACCGGTGTAATATCCAAACGTTTGAGCGCATAATCTACCGAATAGATATTTCCTGCATTATATTTTATGATGGCAACATTCATTTCTACCAAGCTTTTTGATGTTAGGTTGCAAAAGTAACAAATTAATATTACAAATGAGAAATTATGGAATAAAAGTTCATCAATAGAATGCTTTTGTAATAATTTGGAGATGTATTCTCCCTTTTTCAAGATGAAGATTCGTTAAAAGACAGAGGATATATGAGGATCAAAGATCTTTGTTTATTTTTGCCCAAAATAAGAAAAGACAACCTGTTGAGTGATTAACAAAAATATGAGTCAACTCAGTATATAAATAAGTTAAACTAGAGTCAACCCCTTTTATTTATAAAGAGATTTTAAGTCAACTAAATCCGTTAAATGACATAGATTTATCTCCCGTCTTCATTTGATTTATATCGTTTCACCCCTGTGATACGACCGTTTCACCCTTGTGAGACGATCGTTCCACCCGGGTGGAACGATAAAAAGTAAACGGGTTTTCTGTATCTTCCATGCAAGTCTGAAGAATAACCATCCGATAAAATCACTATCTTTACCTCCGTTTTCACGAAAAAGGAAGAGGCATGACAGATCCAAAGACGAAACAAAATACTCCGGAAGAAGCGGATAAGAACCGGATTCATATCAAGAATATGGTTTGTCCGCGGTGTATCATGGCTGTCCGGCAAATACTCGACAGACTGGAGATACCTTATCTTTCTGTGGAATTAGGAGAAGTCGGGCTGAAACAACCGCTGAAAGACCAACAAAAAATCACTTTGCAACGCGAACTGGAGTCTATCGGGTTTGAATTGTTGGAAGACCAGCGGCAACAGCTTGTCGAACAGATCAAACGGAGCATTATCGAACTGGTTCATCAGGAGAACAATGAGCTGAAAGTAAATCTGTCCGACTTTTTGGTAGAGCAATGTCATCACGACTACAGTTTCCTGAGCAAGCTCTTCCCGGAAGTATGTGGAATCACCATCGAGAAATATTTCATTCATCAGAAGATCGAACGGGTCAAAGAGCTGTTGGCCTACAACGAGCTCTCATTAAGTGAAATAGCCCTGCTTCTGAACTACTCAAGTACGGCTCATTTGAGTGCTCAGTTCAAAAGCGTAACCGGCATGACTCCTACCCAATTCAAGCAGAAGGAAGGCGGAATGCGCAAACCGCTGGATCAAATATAGAAACAGTCGAGAACCGAAGGATGATTTATTTCCTCCCGGCATTCCGGTCTGGGCATTCAAATCCTATAAAATCTATCCAAAATTCTATAAAGCCCTTACGGATTGTTCATACTAATTTTGTTTTCGGAATCAGACAAACAGAATTTTCTATGACGAATACGAAAACAACAACAGCTACCTTCCCGGTGATGGGAATGAGTTGTGCGGCATGTGCCAATCGGGTGGACAAAACCCTGAATCAGCAGGCGGGTGTCAGTCAGGCACAGGTGAATTATGCAGCAGCAACAGCGACAGTGGAATATGATCCGCTCGTCTGTTCGCCGGAAGCCTTGCGGAAAGCCGTACAAGATGCCGGATATGATCTGCTGGTCGGCAAGGAAGAAGAAACAGCCGAAGAAGCCGAACAAATCCGAAACCAGGATTATCAGAAACTCAAGCGGAAAACCATCGGAGCCGTTCTTCTGGCCTTTCCGGTAGCTGTGATCAGTATGTTTTTCATGGATATGCCTTATGCCGGATATATCGCCTGGCTTCTTTCTACGCCGGTTGTTTTCTGGTTGGGGCGCGACTTCTTCATCCATGCCTGGCAACAGCTGAAGCACCGGTCGGCCAATATGGATACGCTGGTAGCCAACAGTACCGGGATTGCTTACCTGTTCAGCCTTTTCAATCTTTTCTTTCCGGAATTTTGGGAGCAACGAGGCGTCGAACCGCATGTCTATTTTGAAGCGGCCAGTGTGATCATTGCCTTTATCTTATTAGGCAGACTACTTGAAGCCCGGGCCAAGAACCAGACATCGACTGCCATCCGAAAGCTGATGAATCTGCAACCGAAAATGGTGAATCGTCTTCTATCCGATGGAAAAACAGAGTGCGTTCCGGTAGAAAAGATCGGCAAAGGTGACCATATCTTGGTCAAACCCGGCGAGAAAATAGCCGTAGATGGTATGCTGCTGGAAGGAGAATCTTACATAGATGAAAGCATGTTAAGCGGAGAACCGGTTCCGGTAGCCAAACGGAAAGGAGATAAAGTTTATACGGGTACCATCAATCAGAAAGGAAGTTTTACCTTCCAGGCAGAAAAAGTAGGACACGAAACCCTGCTGGCTCATATCGTCCGGCTGGTACAAGAAGCACAAGGCAGTAAAGCTCCTGTTCAACGGCTGGTCGATAAGATAGCCGCGATCTTTGTACCTGCCATCCTCACGCTTTCGTTACTTACATTCATCGCCTGGTATGTATGGTCTCCAACCGAAGGCTTTACACACGGACTGTTGGCTGCAGTTACCGTGCTGATTATCGCTTGTCCGTGTGCATTGGGACTGGCAACGCCGACAGCCATCATGGTCGGCATCGGGAAAGGAGCCGAATCCGGCATCCTGATCCAAAACGCCGAAAGTCTCGAATCAGCCCGCAAGGTAGATACGATTCTACTCGACAAGACCGGAACCATCACAGAAGGCAAACCCGTAGTAACCGATCTGGTCTGGCTGCCCGGTCAAGAACCTTTACCTGCCGTCTTCCATTCACTGGAAAAACATTCGGGACATCCGCTGGCTGATGCCGTCTGCCGGTATTTGAACACAGAGATTCTTCCGGTAACCTCCTTCGAAAGTCTGACGGGAAAAGGAGTCATGGGCGTCATCGACGGTGTCCTTTACCGGGCCGGAAACAGAAATCTGTTGCTTGAAGCTAATATTTCCATCGACCCGTTCCTGCAAAAACGGGCAGACGAACTGGCTCAAGCCTCGAAAACGGTTATCTGGTTGGCCGATTCAAAACAGGCATTGGCCGTTGCAGCCATTACAGACCGGATCAAACCTACTTCCATCAACGCCATTCATACCTTGCAGGAAATGGGTATTCAGGTATGGATGCTGACCGGAGACCAGGCAACAACGGCCAAGGCAATTGCCGAGCAAGTCGGTATCCGGCATTATCAGGCAGGCATGACACCACAGGGAAAAGCCGACTTCGTCAAGCAGCTGCAGCAAGAAGGGAAACAAGTGGCCATGATAGGCGACGGCATCAACGACAGCGCCGCATTAGCCCAATCCGATTTGAGTATTGCCATGGGACAAGGAAGTGACATTGCCATTGATGTAGCACAAATGACCATCATCTCTTCCGATTTGCAGAAGATTCCGGAAGCTATCCAGCTCTCCCGCCTGACGGTCCAAACCATCCGTCAGAATCTGTTCTGGGCTTTCATCTATAACCTGATTGCCATTCCGGTAGCAGCCGGTATTTTATATCCGATCAATGGTTTCCTGCTCAACCCGATGATTGCCGGAGCCGCCATGGCCATGAGCAGCGTAAGCGTCGTCAGCAACAGTCTGCGGCTGAAAAGGAAAAAGATACAAACAAATGATTCTATAAATACAAATTCAACAACGATGAAAAAAGAGTATGTAATTGAAGGCATGATGTGCAACCATTGCCGCATGCGTGCAGAAAAGAGTTTAAATCAACTGGAAGGCGTACAAGCTTCGGTCTCATTGAATCCACCGGTAGCAACCATTGAATTTACGCAAGGAGAAAAAACGCTGGATGAATTGCAGGCCGTACTGACCGACGACGGCTATACGATTCATGAAAAGTAAAACCGGAAAAACAGCCGGCAAGAACACGTAGCTTAAAATAAGCTAAATCGGGATGGTGTCAAAGAAAACATTCTATCTTTGACACCATTATTCATATAAAATAAATTCGTTTATGAAAACAATGAAATGGCTTATGATGTGTATGCTGGCAATCAGTACATGCTGCCTGTCTGCTTGTGGTGATGACGACGAATCCATCCGATTAACGCCAACTGATGAAAACCAACAACCCATCAGTTCTGATTATACCTTGCAACTTTCGCCTTTCAGCGAAGGAGAATCCTATTACATCTACGGAGCAGAAACACCGTTTACGATCGAGAACAGCAATAAAGAAGTTGTGGAAGTCATCGAAGGGAACTCCACGCTCACCTTCAAACCCTTGCTCCAAGGAGAATCCATCATTTCCATACGGGATGCCAAGTCGCATGTTTATTTTCTGAAGATAAAAGTAGCTTATCCTTCCCGTTCTTTCCATGTCATTGGCCTAAGAGGAGAAGTGATTGGAGACGAGATTACCCAAAAAGAAGAAAGAGAGCTGAGCGAAAGAATACTGAAGAGTATGCCTGTCAGCCTCGACGGAGAATATTTCTTCTCTTACATGGTGCCCGACAGTACAGAAGGTGAAGTTATCATTTATCCATCCTCAACCGTACAGGCTCAGAAAGGAACATTCCGGCGGGAAGTCAAATACGATGAAAACGGAAAGACCTACCAGCAATTAAGCATCCAACTGACATCCGGAGAAAAATTCTATTATGCCCTGTCCGTTTCAGCTACAACACAAACGATTACTTCAGCTGATTACGATGAATGGAGTTTGTCTGCCAACACAGACAGTCTGGTTTACGGATTAAAGGAAGACGTCACGGAGAAATACCAAACAGATTATCCGAAGCTGGAAAAAGCTTACGCCACTCAGTTTATCCAATAAGCAGGTTCACGCTATCTTAGCGTGCCTGCTTCAAGGCTTGAGCCATCTGGTCGGGACAAGAAGTGCCTCGGCCATGGCAGTCAATGCCTTCAATCCGACGGATTGCTTCTTCTACCGACATACCTTTTAACAAAGCACACATGCCCTGCCGGTTACCGTCGCATCCGCCAATCACTTGTGCATTCTCAATCTTGCCATCAGCAATATCCACAATCATCATCTTAGAACAAACTCCTCCTTGAGGAATGTACGTAATTCGTTGTTTTTCCATTTATCTTATCTCCTTTTTATAATCGGGCTGCAAAGATATGAATTAAATTCGCTACTTTTGCCCTTTATAAATAATAAACAAATGACTTACGAAGAGACATTGCATTACTTGCTCACCAGCATTCCGGTTTTTCAGCACAGCGGAGCTTCCGCCTATAAACCCGGATTAGGAACCAGTAAAGCATTAGATGATTATTTGGGTAATCTCCACAAAGATTATAAGACTATTCATGTTGCAGGGACCAATGGCAAAGGTTCAACCAGTCATTTACTGGCAGCCATTCTGCAAGAGGCCGGTTATACAGTCGGCTTGTTTACCTCTCCTCACCTGGTTGATTTCAGAGAACGAATCCGAGTGAACGGGAAAATGATATCCGAAGACTATGTAATCCGGTTTGTCGAACAGTATCGTCCGGTATTCGAACCCTTACAACCTTCTTTCTTCGAATTGACATCCAGCCTGGCTTTCGATTATTTTCGTGATCAACATGTTGACTTCGCCGTAATCGAAGTCGGTTTAGGCGGACGGCTCGATAGTACCAATATTATTACGCCCATCCTGAGTGTGATCACCAATATCAGTATGGATCATACACAGTTCCTGGGAAATACTTTAGAAGCCATTGCTTCGGAAAAGGCAGGTATTATCAAACCGGGAGTTCCGGTTGTTATCGGAGACGTAGAACAACCCAGTGTCATGCAAGTATTCAAGGACAAAGCTGCCCAAGTGAATGCCCCCTTGTATGCATCCACAGAAATAAAGCCGATCATTGATTTTCTGTTAGGAGACGATTCGAAATGGCGTTTTGTAACGAAAAACTTCGATGTTATTATAGGAGAATTGGGCGGACTGGCTCAAGCACGGAATGCAACCACCGTCTTAACAGCGGTAGATGTATTAAGAACGAGAGGCGTTCATATCTCGCCCCAAAATATCGAAGAGGCATTTGCTCATGTTGTAGAATTAACCGGACTGATGGGACGCTGGCAGACGGTACATACATCACCTCGCGTCGTGTGTGATACCGGTCATAATACCGGCGGATGGGAAATCCTTTCCAAACAACTCAATAATCAAATCGAACGTTGCCACCAGCTACGGATGATCGTCGGTATGGTCAACGATAAAGACATCAACGGTGTTTTAGCATTGATGCCGAAAAATGCAACGTATTATTTTACCCAAGCCTCAATTGCCCGGGCACTTCCGGCTGAAGAGTTTGCCAAACTGGCCCGACAACACGGCTTAAACGGAAATGTTTATCCTACGGTTGAAGCAGCTGTCCATTCTGCTTTAGAAGAAGCCCAGACTGACGATTTCATCTTTATCGGAGGAAGTACATTTATCGTAGCGGATGCCTATCCACTTTTTCAACCAACTGCCAATAATCAAAAATAATAATAATTATGACAGAACAGATTCAAAGAAAACTAAGTGATTCGAAGACGGCTCGTTGGACCGCCTTAGCGATTGTGGCTTTCACCATGCTCTGCGGATATTTTCTGACAGACGTTATGTCGCCACTAAAACCCATGCTCGAAGAAGAGCTGGCATGGACCAGTACCGACTTCGGTATCTTTACCAGTGCTTACGGCTGGTTTAATGTATTCTTCCTGATGTTGATCTTCGGAGGAATGATTTTGGACAAGATGGGTGTACGCTTTACCGGTATGGGATCTTGTATCTTAATGCTGGTAGGTTGCGCTATCAAGTATGCTGCCGTGGCAGGACTTATCGGAGCAGAAGGAACTATCTTTGGATGGAAAGCGCAAGTTGCCCTGGCTTCTCTGGGTTACGCTATCTTCGGAGTCGGCGTGGAAATTGCCGGTATTACCGTATCCAAAGTTATCGTAAAATGGTTTAAAGGGAAAGAGTTGGCTTTGGCCATGGGATTGGAAATGGCAACAGCCCGTATCGGAACCATGTTGGCTATGGCTGTAACCGTTCCTTTCGCCAAATACTTCCAGAGCGTTTCTGCCCCGGTATTGCTTTGTCTGATCATGCTTTGTATCGGTACGATTTCATACATGGTTTACATTGTAATGGACCGCAAGCTGGAAGCTTCGATGAGTGCCAAAGAGGAAGAAAAAGAAGAACCGTTCCGTATGTCGGATGTATTCCTCATCATCAAGAACAAAGGATTCTGGTTGATAGCCTTGCTGTGCGTCTTATTCTATTCAGCTGTTTTCCCATTCATCAAGTATGCAACCGACCTGATGGTAAATAAATACCACGTTGAACAAGAACTGGCCGGATTCATTCCAAGTCTGTTGCCGTTGGGAACACTTTTCCTTACTCCGTTCTTCGGTAATCTGTATGACCGGAAAGGAAAAGGAGCTACTATTATGATCATCGGTGCTATCATGTTAATCGGTGTACACTTGCTGTTTGCCCTGCCTATCTTAAACGAATGGTGGTTTGCTACACTAGTAATGATCGTATTGGGTATAGCCTTCTCGCTGGTTCCGTCAGCCATGTGGCCTTCTGTTCCGAAAATCATTCCGGAAAAGCAATTAGGTACAGCCTATGCCTTGATTTTCTGGGTACAGAACTGGGGATTGATGGGCGTTCCAGCATTGATTGGCTGGGTACTGGATACCTATTGTAAACTGGATACAACCAACGGTGGCCCGGCCTATGATTATACGTTGCCCATGGTCATCTTCTGTTGCTTTGGTATCGTAGCCTTATTCATTGCCTTGATGCTGAAACGCGAAGACAAGAAAAAAGGATACGGACTGGAATTACCCAACATCAAGCAATAAGCTATTGATTTTACTTTATTTCATTCAGATAAAGACGCAGGCCATGAAACACAGGTCTGCGTCTGCCATTTTAACTCAAACGAAATGAAACCCGAACATATACTACTGGATGTTCATACACATACCATCGCCAGCGGACATGCCTTCAGCAGTCTGCAGGAAATGGTTCATGCCGCTGCCGAAAAAGGATTACAGATCTTGGGAATTACAGAACACGCACCAGGCATTCCAGGCACATGCAGCCCGATTTACTTCCGAAATCTGCATGTCGTACCCCGGAAAATGTATGGTGTCGAACTATTGTTAGGAGCCGAACTGAATATTCTGGACTACGAAGGCCATATTGACCTGGAAGAGTTTTACTGGAAGATGCTCGACATCCGCATTGCCGGTATCCATTCCTTATGTTACCAAAACGGAACCATCGAACAGAATACGTCCGCTATGCTGGGTGCCATCCGTCATCCATACGTACAGATCATCAGTCATCCGGGAGACGGAACAGCCGATTTACTGTTTGAACCTATTGTTTTGGCAGCCAAAGAAACCGGCACTTTATTGGAAATTAATTATTGCTGTCCGGTAAAACTCCCAAGAGCATGAATAATCTCCCCGAAGCCCCGTAAAATAGGACTTCGGGAATTATTTTTTCAAAAGTAAGCCCCCC
>ENA-OROH01000905-OROH01000905.1-human-gut-metagenome-genome-assembly--contig:-NODE-905-length-31275-cov-3.558712_pt1 | contig 31275 bp, 27 predicted proteins | sample MGYA00242125_ERZ509042 | MGnify/ENA primary metagenome ERZ509042 (study PRJEB26280, sample SAMEA2338738) | human gut metagenome | biome: human gut; feature: human-associated habitat; material: faeces... | reverse complement strand
AGGGCTGCATCTTCCACGTTCACGGCAAGGATGCCCGTATCGAGCGTGGTCTGGCGGACACCGACGGTCTGCTCGAGCCTCGCCCTGTTACTGAGTCCGCTGACCGCGTATGGAACTACGTTGCAGTCGGCTGCGGCAAGGACCTGCAGTGGTGGAAGGAATTCTTCTCTGTCTGCCATATGATGGGCTACGACGGCGACGTTTCCCTCGAGATGGAAGACCTGACCATGACCGTTGATGCAGGTGTCAACACCTCGATCGACGCACTGCGTCAGACCATCAGCCAGTAATTGGTGCGGCATCACCGAACAATTGCTCTTGCCGAATTGTCCGGTGATACCTTAAGTCCACAGCATTTTCGCAATTCCAGCACCCCCCTGTAGAGAAGAAAGAAAATCAATATGAGAAGAAGAGAAAGGGCAGTGTTTGAACTATGAAAAAGAAGCTCTTAGCAATGATGTTAGCAAGTGCTCTGTGTGCCGGCATGCTGGCAGGCTGCGGTTCGTCCGCATCGACTGGCAGCACGGGAGACAGCGGCTCCACCGCTTCCGGTGATGCCTACAACGTAACCGTTATCGTAAAGCATACGGATGGTCACTTCAACAAGGTTATTGCCGGTGCGCGCGCTTACGGCAGCGAGCACGACAATGTAAACGTCGAAATCCAGTCTCCGACCTCGGCTACCTCGTATGATGAGCAGGTCAACATGATCGAGACTGCACTCGGCAATCCGGGCATTGACGCCGTTGTTATCGCTCCGCAGCAGTCCACCTCTACCGCAACGCTGGTAGATACCGCGACCAAGCCGGTCGTAGCACTCGATACCGACTTCACCTCGGACAAGAAGGCATGCTTCGTTGGAACCGGCAACGAGGACGCAGCGCTGAACGGCGGAAAGGCGGTTGCTGAGGCCTGCAAGGCACTCGGCAAGGACAAGCCGACGGCGGTTATCATTGCAGGCGTACAGGGCGACGAGACCCATGAAGCACGTCTGCGCGGCTACCGCGATGCAATCGAAGCCGCAGGCGGTCAGGTGCTCGAAGTGCAGTACACCGACACCATGCCGGACAAGGCAGCAGCCGCTATGGAGGCGGTTATCCAGAAGTACCCGAACGGCGTAGACGCAGTTCTGTCCATCGCGGATGACATGGCGCTTGCAGCTGCAAAGGTTATCAAGGATTCCGGCAACACCAATTACGTAGATACCGTTCTGTGCGGTTTTGACGGCAACCAGTCTGCCATTGAGGCTGTTATGGATGGCTCTCTGACCATCGACATCGCTCAGATGGGCTACGACATGGGCTACAAGGCTGTTGAAGCAGCAGTTACCGTACTTGAGGGCGGCTCTGTTGAATCCTTCATCGACTCCGGCTCCAAGGTTATCGACTCCTCCAATATCGACGAGTACGTCTCCGGCATGAAGTCCAAGGGCCTGTGGGAGTAATTCAAACACACATTTGACAGCATAAACGGTTTATAGACAGGGCGGACGCAGAGTTCGACACATGCGTCCGCCCTAACTATACGCATTTTTAAGAATTAAATTATACATATGGAAAATTGAAGCGGTTGAGGGACCGCGTGAAAGAGGGGATTCCAATGGTTTGGACTATGGCGACGTTTATCGGTTTCACGATACTTGTTGCAGTTATTTCGTATGTAAAAACAAAGGGCGATGACCAGAGCACCGCAGACGGCTATTTTCTGGCCGGACGCGGACTGCCGGGCTTTGTTATCGCAGGTTCGCTGCTGCTGACCAACCTGTCGGCAGAGCAGCTGGTCGGCACGAACGGCCAGACATGGAGTGTGGGTATGAGCCCGATGGCGTTCGAGATCGTAGCAGCTCCGTGCTGTATCGTGCTGGCGCTGTTTGCGGCGCCGCGTTATCTGAAAAGCGGCATTACCACCATTCCGGAGCTGATCGGTCTGCGCTATGACCGCAGCACGAAGCTGTGGTTCTCCATCGCGTATATTCTGCTGTACATTGTGGTACAGATTCCGGTTATCCTGTACTCCGGTTCGCTGGTATTTGAGAATATCTTCAACGTATCCGGCATTCTGTGCGTAACCAAGTTTCAGGCAGTCATCATTCTGTGTATCATCATCAGTGTCATCGGCTCGATTTACGCTATCTTCGGCGGACTGAAAGCCGTAGCCGTATCGGATACCGTAAACGGCATCGGACTGCTGATCGGCGGCTTCATGATCCCGTTCTTCGCACTGAGCGTGCTCGGCAAAACGGCAGGCGGTGACGGTCTGTCGGTTATCGACGGTATGCGTTTCCTGATCGAAAACCATTCGGACATGCTCAACTCCATCGCTCCGGCGGATTCTCTGCCGCCTGCGGTTCCGTGGCCGACCGTATTTACCGGTCTGTTCTTCCTCGGTCTGCAGTCCTGGTGTACGCACCAGTCGTTTATTCAGCGTGTACTTGCTGCAAAGAACCTCAAGGAAGCGCAGAAGGGTGCTCTCTACTGCGCGTTTCTGAAAATTATCGGCTTTATGTACCTTGCGCTGCCGGGCGTTATCGCGTATGCGCTGTTTGAGCTGCAGGGCGATCAGGTATCCATGATGGACGAAGCGTACCCGCAGCTGGTTTCGCAGGTTGTTCCGGCTCCGCTGATGGGCTTCTTCGCAGCCGTAATGCTCGGTGCGATCCTGTCCTCGTTCAACTCGGTGCTGAACTCGGTAGATACCATGTTTACCATGGACATTTACAAGGAATTCATCGACAAGGACGCTTCCGAGGAAAAACTGGTCAAGGTCGGCAAGAATGTCGGCATCATCTTCGCGGTACTGACCACCATCGTCGGTCCGCTGATCTACTTCTTCCCGGCAGGTCTCAAAACCTTCCTGGATTCCCTCGTAATGCTGATTGCACTGCCGGTTCTGACGGCCGTATTCGGCGGCTTCTTCTTCAAACACCTGCCGAAATACAGCGCAAAGGTCATTCTGGTGCTGCATGTGGTCTGCTACGGCTCGTTCCTGCTGTTCCTCAACAGCAAGCTCCATTATCTGTACGCTGTCTTTGTTCTGCTGCCGGTTGAGCTGCTGGTCATGTTCATTTTCAATCAGCGAAACAAGGCAAAGCATCCGGAGGTATGGGTGCAGAAGGACATCGGCGCTGTCGATCTTACCCCGTGGAAGTATCGCTGGGTTGCCACTGCACTGATTCTCATTTGTGTTGCAGCGGTTTACCTTGCGTTCTCGCCGCTCGGTATCGGTACATGGAGTTATACACAGCCTTTCTAAAATCGAAAGTAAAACGGAGTGCGTTTGCACTCCGTTTCAGCTTGTTAAGAAAGTCCGTTTTCACGATGCTGACGCTGCCGCGCGGCAGCGCGCATGAAATAGCATGTATCTCGGTTTTCATACTTTGTTTTTCGATTCTGCAAGCGGGATAAAGGTTTGCACGATTTCACTCAGCGGCACCTCGGTCACGGCGGGCGCGGGCAGATCTTCCTCACTGCGTGCCGGCTCGACCAGGTTTTTGATCAGGCCGTCCATGCGGGCAATCTGCTCGTGCGAAGCATCCCACAACGACAAATGCTGTCGTTTTCATTTGACCCATTGCAGCACGTTTTTGACAGAACGGAGTGCAGCTGCATGAATTTATATGTATTTTTCATCGAACAGACACAAAAGCCCGCACAGCTGCTTTACGCTGTGCGGGCTTTTGTAATTTACTTTTCAGTCGAATCCTCTATCACAAAGCACGCTCGGCCGTTCTCCTTGGCCTGATAGAGCACGCGGTCGGTTTCAGTGAGCAGGTGCTTGATCTCCTGCGGGAAAACAAAGCGGTACGCGCCGATGCTGCAGCTGACCGTGACCTGCTCGAGAATACCGGAAATATCGCGCAGGAACTGCGTCAGCAGATGCTCCAGCTGGTCCGGCGACAGATTTATATCGAGCATTACGGCAAACTCGTCACCGCCGATACGGCCGACAGAGCCGCAGAAACGAAAGGTGTTCTGCAGATGCTCGGCGAACTGCTTGAGGACCTCATCACCGACAGAATGGCCGTATTTGTCGTTGATGTGCTTGAAATAATCCAGATCACAGACCAGAAACCAGCCAGCTGTTCCGGCGTGGGACTTCTGGCTGCGGAGACAGGTGTGCAGGAACAGCCTGCGGCCCATAATGCCGGTCAGGAAGTCCAGCTCGCCGGTGTACTCACGAAATTTCATGTAGCGGTAGACCATCAGGATGAGGATGAGCAAAATGAAGTTGAGCGCCAGCATGGCAGTCAAAAACTGCACCTGCAGGTGGAGAATATCCCGATGGATGTCCTGTGTGACATCTATGCCGTGCTGCCCGAGCATGTAGTACATACGGCTGGAGAAGTAGACGGTCGAGAGGACCGCCATACAGAAGATAAACGTACTTACGGCCCCCAGCACGAAACCAATCTTCGGAGACCAGTACGGGGTGTTTTCGTATTCATTGACCGCTTTTTTATAGGTCTGGATAAAGGAACTGTGATACAGCTTGTCAATCGCCAGAACGACCGCAACACAGAACAGCAGGATGATGAGGTCGCTTTTTTCAAGCATAAAGATTGATAAAAAATTAAAACCGAGAGAGGGGAAAAACAACCCCATCGCAGTATAAACCAAAAGCGCGTGCAGCTTAGGTGCCGCGATTGTGATGAGCAGCTTGCACAGATTCTTTCGTTTGCTTTTGCGTGCCAGCTGAAACAGACAGCCGAGCAGAAAACCGAACAGCACACGCGTGCCGACACTCAGCAGTATGCTTCCAATGGGAAAATCACTCCGAAACGGAGAAAAGACCGCATCTGCAGGCATGACATAGGTCGCGGAAGCCTTATACAGACTGCCAAGACCGAACAGCAGTCCCGCGAAGGAAGCCTCGGCCGGGCCAAACAGGCAGGCGGTAATGATGATAGGGATATACGCCGTGGTAATGGAAATCGGCGGAATGTGCACATATCCTAAAAATGTAAAGGACATAATGACTTCCGCTGCCAGCAAAAGGCTGAATATGTAGTGCTCAAATTTGTGTGTTTCCCAGGTTGTATTCATTTTCCTGATTACCTTTATATAGGCAGTACCGCGACGGATCCGGCTGTGGAATTTACTCGCAGATCACGCTTGTTCGATCATGCGGTATTGCCATGAATTTTACTGATAATTAAATATATTTGATTATATATTATACAGTAAAGGTGCGGAAAATGCAACCGATTTGCTGGCACGCAGATCATTTTGAGGATTATGGAAAAGGTTCTGATGGGATGCGTACCGGAGCGGTTTTCGATTCTTTCCGTTTATACGGATGATTCGTTCTGCACGCTGTGACGGTAATCCTTCGGCTTGAGACCGGTGATCTTTTTAAATATGCGTGAGAAATACACGGGATCGTTAATGCCGACCCGCTCGGCAACTTCATAGCTTTTGAGTGCCGTAGTGCGCAGCAGATTTTTTGCGGCTTCGATGCGCACGTTCTGCAGATAAGTTGTCAGCGTTGTGCCGGTCTCGCGCTTAAACAGGCGCGAGAGGTAGCTTGAGCTGAGATAGAACTGCTGGGCAAGCTGGTCGAGCGAAAGCTGCTCACCGTAGTGTGCGCTGATATAGGCCTGTACCGAGGAAACGATATGGTCTGCGCTGGCGGCGCTGCTCTGCGCCATGTCCTGCGTTTGCTGCACGAGTGCGCGGGTGCAGGATTCCATCTCGGCGATGGAGTTGGTCTCCATAATGCGCTTGAGCGAGGAAATGCTGCCGCCCTCGAGCGAATGTCCGGCCATTCCGGGGAACTGCAGCTCCATGCCGAACTGGTGAATATATACGCAGATATTGCGTACGGTATCCGGCGGCAGCTTGTTGCTGTCCGCATAGGCGAAAATGCAGTCGAGCAGCTGCTCTGTGTCGGCGGGATTGCGCAGCTCCATCGCAGATTTAAGGGCAGAGAGCATTTCAAAGATTTCGTCGGTCAGCTGCTGCGGGAACGAGCTGAGCTCAGCGAAGTGCGTCACCGGATGGTCGGGCGTGAAGACGGTGAAGCGCACCGCCTGTGCGGCTTCATCGGCGGCGTCGGCAAGACAGATGGGATTGTCATTGCAGTTGGAAATACCGATAAACAGCAGAAAATGTGCCAGACTGCCGACAATATTCACCGCTTCCCTGCATAATGCGGTAATGGGCGCTTCCCCGGCGGCACAGATGACCACAAAGCAGTCCTGCGTGCCGCGGGCAATGTAGTAATGCTGGTAGGAGGATAGACAGTCAGACAGAATCTCCTGCGACTGATTGAGATACTCGTTGTATTCTTCCTCGGTCAGCGCTTCCTCGGACAGCGAGGTAATATGCAGCTTGAGTACAAAATAGCTGCGCAGGTCCATTTTCAGCTGAGCCAGGCGGTTGAGCACATACAGCTGCGAGCATGCAACACGGTGGATGAGGTCATGCAGCAGCATGCTCTTCTGCAGCTCTATGTTGCGCGCCGAGGTCGTGGAGAGCTTCTCCTGCAGATCCTGACTGCTGCGGTCTTCCGCTATGGCGGCCTTGGCTTTTTCGATGGCATTGGTCAGGTTTTCTACCGTCATCGGCTTGAGTACAAAATCCACCACATGATACTGGATGGCACGCTGCGCGTAGGCAAAATCCGGATAGCCGGTCAAAATGATGACTTTGATGCCGGGATGGTCGCGGGCGATGATCTCGGCAAGCTCAAGACCGTCCATACCGGGCATGCGGATATCGCTGATAACGATATTCGGCTGAATGACCGGAATCTGCTCGAGCGCCATCATGCCGTCGTCTGCCTGTGCGGCAATCTCACAGCCGAGGTCGCCCCAGTGGATGCAGTGTACCAGACCCTTGCGGATGGCGGATTCATTGTCAACGATCATAACTTTCAGCATAGGTCTTTCTCCTTTTCGGGCGGTGCGGTGATGATGGGGAGCGTCAGCACGATGCTCGTGCCGTGTCCGGGTTCGGATTTGATCGACATGCCGTAGGGCTCGCCGTACAGCAGTTGAAAACGGCGCTCGATGTTGTGCAGCGCAACATGTGTGTGGTGCTTGTCGTCGCTGCCGGGCTGGGGGATGGCGGACGGGTCAAAGCCTACGCCGTCATCGTACACGCGGATGTACACGGCGTCCTCCTCCTCCCAGATGCTGACGCGCACCCAGCCGCCGTGACGCTTGGGTTCGAGTCCGTGTACGATACTGTTTTCTATCAGCGGCTGAATGGTCAGCTTAGGCAGGTAGCAGCCGAGCAGCTTGTCGTCCTCCACATCGACGGTATACTGCAGCTTTTCCTCAAAGCGTTCCTTTTGCAGGGCGAGATAGTATTTTACCGAATCCAGCTCCTCCTGCAGGGTGATAATCTGCTTGCCATGGTTGACAACGCTTGCCCGCAGCAGCTGCGCCAGATTCTGCACCGTGGTGCAGATGGCCGGCTGACCGGCTACCATGCAGCGGACATTGATCAGCTCGAGAATATTAAAGATGAAGTGCGGCTGAATCTGGCTCTCCAGCTGATGAATCTCTGCATCGCGCAGCAGCAGACCGCGCTGATAGACCTCCTGAAACAGGGTGTCCAGCCGGTCGGCCATGTCGTTGAAGGCATGCGAGATAGCGGTCGTTTCGGTGTATGGTGTTTCATCCATGCGCACGGAAAAATCACCGCTGCCGATACTGCCGATAGTGTGCAGCATCTGCCGCAGAGGACGCAGCAGCAGGATGAGACAGGTGGCGGCCAGCAGCAGGGCCAGGATCAGGATGGCAGCACAGACGAGAAAATACACACGCGTACTCTGGCGCACACCGGCGAGGATTTCGGCGTTTGGAATATAGATATCCACGCGCTCACGGCTTTTTCGGAGTGAGCTGGACGCATGATACCACTTGTTCATATCCTCGTTCTCGCGGAACAGGTCGGTCTGCAGAGAGCCGATGCGTTTGCCCTGAGCACCGCTGAAAATGACGACAGTGGAAGGGTAAAGCTGGTTCAGCGACAGCGTGGAGAGCAGCTTGTCGATGTTCAGCTCCACGATGATTTTGCCAAGCGGCTGCATGGTGTTAAGGTCAACAAAATCGACGATCATATATGCGTATCCAATGATGGCGTAGTGCGTGTACAGCGTGCGTGCGGAGTTGCAGTCCTCGTGCGTCTGGTACATCTGCCGGACGCGCCACGAGGTATTCAAATAGTAGTTGCCGCCGTAGACCGGCACATATTGGTCGTTTTTGATCAGGTAGATGGCGCTGACCACATCGGGGTTGAGCGAATCGCCGAGCGAGAATGTGCGGCTGAAATTCTGCTCCAGCTGGAGAATCTGGATCTGGGTGAGCGGTTTGCTGCTGCTCATCATCTGCTGGGCGGCGCTGTCTGAGGTCAGGTAGTACACACCATCCCGCAGGGTCTCCATCATGCGGTCGGTGCGGTCGGTGAATTCGTTCAGATACATGGAAACCGTCTCGCTGGCGGTATGCTGCAGCTGACCGGATACGGTATGGATAAAATAGATGCCGGCGGTGACAACAGGTGCGAATACCAGAACACATATCATCACAACGACCAGCCCGATAAGAGAGATCTTGCGTTTTGCCATACAATACACCTCACGGGAGCTTCTGCGGACTATACAAGGGCAGCACCATATAATAGAGCTGCGGAGTTACCCTAAATATACCACAATTCGACCGCTTTGTGTACCAGCCGGAGGGGAAGAAGCGACATTAGAAAAAAATATCCTGTTTTGGCGCAAAATAATCCTATGTTTTCAAAGAGGAGTGCAGAGCGTGTGAACGAAAAGCAAAATCGTCATATGTTTTGAACGGTTTACTGCATTGAGGGCAGACTGTTCCTCGGGTATAATGAATACAACAAAACACAGAGCGGTATTTGAATGAGACAAATGCCGCACGGAGAGAAAGAGGAGGAACCCCACATGAAAACAAAGCGTATCCTCTCCCTGCTGATGGCAGGCGCGCTGCTGACCGGTGCACTGACCGGCTGCGGCAGCAAGAAGGATGATTCTGCACAGAGCGGTGACAACTCTGGTGTGATCACCATCAACTATCCGACGTTCCAGTGCGGCACGAATACGTCCGCTCCGGTATGCGATGAACTGATTAAGGAATTCAATGAGAAGTACGCAGGCAAGTACGAGATCAAGAAGGAAGACGTTCCGGGCGACCAGAACTACATCGACAAGATCAAGGTACAGCTTGGCACGGGCGATCTCCCGCCGGTTATTTACGGCGGCGGCTACAATCTGCTTGATATGGTCGTTGCCAAGGACCTGGCAGTTGACCTGACCGATGCGGTAAATTCCGATGCAGACTGGAAGGCACTGTATTCGGATACCGCGCTGGCTACCAACAGCCGCGACGGCAAGATTTACGCTTCCTCGATGGAAGGCCAGGTTATCGGTTACTTCTACAACAAGGACCTGTTTAAGCAGGCAGGCATCACCGAGCCGGCTAAGACCTGGGACGAGTTCTTCCAGCAGTGCGACAAGCTGAAGGCAGCCGGCATCACCCCGCTGTCCATGGATACCGCAGATTCCGCGTGGGTAACCCAGCTGTGGATGGGCGCTATGGTCGGCACTGAGTCCGACGCAGGCCTGGAGTTCATGAACACCATGAACCCGACCGACTACAACACGCCGGAAATGATCGCAGCAGCCGAGAAGATCCAGAAGATGTACCAGAACTACACCACGCAGGATGCCATCGGCGGCAAGTATGAGAATGCTGCAAACAACTTCCTGTCCGGCCAGACCGCAATGCTGGCAAACGGCCCGTGGATGATCGGTGATTTCTCTGATACCTCCATGACAGAGGAAGGCTTCGCTGATAAGGTCGGCGTAGCGCTGTTCCCGGGCAACTTCGTATACGATGCACCGATTCAGGGCTACATCGTTACCAAGCAGGACGACCCGAAGGTAGAAGAGGCTGCCATTGAGATGGTCAAGTTCTTTACCTCGGCTGAGGCACAGCAGACCGCAATGGAGATGCAGGGCATGGTTCCGGCCTCCAACACGGTAGAGCTGACCGACACCGCAAAGGACAAGTATCCGCTGCTTGCTGAGTTCCTTGACCTTGCAACCACTGAGGGCGAAAAGCGCTCGGATACTCTGCAGGCTACGATGTACGCCAACCTGCTCGACGTTATGAGCCAGCAGCTCCCGCTGCTCGCTTCGGGTGAGCTGGACGCAAAGGGCTTCTGCCAGACGCTGACGGACGCTGCAGCGAAGAACCAGTAAACTGATTACCGCAGGGACCCGTCAAAAAACGGGTCCCTGTTTTTCTCCTCAACAAGAAAGGAAACCGCTTTATGAAACGTAAAAAGGGCTGGCTGCCGGTGTTCCTGCTTCCGGCTGTCGCATTGTTCCTGCTGATCTATGCTGTTCCGCTGGTGATCGTGTTTGTTTCCTCGCTGTTTGATTACCGGCTCACGGGCGACTCGATGACATTCATCGGTCTGCAGAATTATACACAGCTGTTCAGCGATGCGACCTTCCGGCAGGCGTGCGGCCACACGGTCGTCTGGATTCTGATCCACTGTATTATTCATGTCTCCATCGGCGTTATCCTGGCGCTTGTGCTGTACAAAAAGCCGCGCGGCTGGAAATTTGTCCGTACGGCATACATGATCCCGAATATCATCTCCAACGCCGCAATGGGCATGATCTTCCTCAATATTTTCAACCCGCAGTACGGCGTGGTCAATTCCATCCTCAAGGCTGTTGGTCTGGAAAGCCTGACGCATAACTGGCTGATGGATACCACAACGGCGTTCCCGTCCGTCACCATGACGTGGCTGCTGTTTGCGGGCTACACCACGACACTCGTGCTCGCCGAGGCGCTGACCATTGACGATTCGGTGCTCGAAGCGGCCCGTGTGGACGGTGCGACCTCGTTCCAGACCGATATGTTCGTTGTGCTGCCGCTGCTGCGCAAGATCATCGGCACGACCATGGTCATGGCGGCAACCTATATGCTGCAGATGTTCGACCTGATCTACATCACCACCAAGGGCGGCCCCGGCTCGACTACCATGAACCTGCCGCTCATGCTGTACAGCGTGTACAAGAACGAAAACAACTACGGCTACTCGAATGCGATCGGCGTTTGCATCGTCATCGCGGGTGTCGTTTGCATGACGCTCATCAACAAGGCGATGCGCGTCAACGAAGAAGACTACTAAGGAGGCGTTCGACAAATGAAAACCAGCTTCGGTGCAATGACCGGCAGAGAACGCCTGTGCTTTGTGCTCAAATATCTGTTTATGGCGCTGTGCGTGGTCGTTGCGCTGTTCCCGATCATCTGGGTCATCCTGTCCTCGTTCAAGACGAATGCGGAGATCCTGTCGAACGGCATTTCGCTGCCGACGCACTTCGGGTTTGATGGCTATAAATCCGCACTGGATATGGCGCCGATCTTCAAGTTCTTCGGCAACAGTGTGATCGTCACCTGCTGCGCGACTGTACTCAATGTGCTCGTCTTCGCTATGGCAGGCTACGCGTTTGCGCGGTTCCGCTTTCCGTGCGATAAGCTGCTGTACATGCTGCTCAGCCTGTCGCTCGTCATCCCGATGACAGCACTGCTGCAGCCGGTGTACAGCGTGGTCAACAATCTGGGTCTGTATGATACCAAGGCGGGTCTGATTCTGGTCAACACCGCACTGAATATGCCGATGAGCCTGCTCATCCTGCGCGGCGCCTTCCAGTCTATCCCCAAGGCCATTGAGGAGGCCGCCTACATCGACGGTGCGGGCTTCCTGCGCACGTTCTTCCAGATCATGATGCCGTGCGCCAAGGGCGGTCTTACGAGCGCAGCTGTGCTGTGCTTCCTCAATACATGGAACGAATTTACGTTTTCCCTGATCCTGACCAGCAGCGAGAGTGCCCGCACGCTGCCGCTGTCGCTCAGCTACTTTACCAGCCAGTTCAGCTTTAACTACACGGCGCTGTTTGCCGCAGTTACCATTGCGGTCATTCCTTCGATTATCGTGTTTGCGATCTTCCAGGAGCAGGTCGTTTCCAGCCTGACCGCGGGTTCGGTCAAAGAATAAACGAGGTGAAATTACATGGCAAGCATTAGTTTGAATCACATCAAGAAGGTGTACCCCGGTGATATCGAGGTTATCTCCGACCTGAACCTGCAGATCAAGGATAAGGAGTTCGTCGTACTGGTCGGACCGTCCGGCTGCGGCAAATCGACCACACTGCGCATGATCGCGGGTCTGGAGGAGATTTCGGACGGCGAAATGTACATCGGTGACCGCAAGGTGAACGATGTAGCGCCGAAGGACCGCGATATCGCGATGGTTTTCCAGAACTACGCGCTTTATCCGCATATGACGGTTTACAAGAACATGGCATTCGCGCTCAAGCTGCGAAAAACACCTAAGGACGAAATTGACCGCAAGGTGCACGAGGCGGCTAAGGTGCTCGACATCGAGCATCTGCTCAACCGCAAGCCCAAGCAGCTTTCCGGCGGCCAGCGGCAGCGTGTCGCACTCGGACGTGCGATGGTGCGCGACCCGGCGGTATTCCTGCTCGATGAGCCGCTGTCCAATCTGGATGCCAAGCTGCGCACCCAGATGCGCACCGAGATCATCAAGCTGCATCAGAAGCTGGATACGACCTTTGTTTACGTTACGCATGACCAGACCGAGGCCATGACCATGGGCGACCGTATTGTTGTTATGAAGGGCGGCGAGATTCAGCAGGCGGACACACCGCAGACACTGTATGACCATCCGTGCAATCTGTTCGTAGCGGGCTTTATCGGCTCGCCGCAGATGAATTTCATGGACGCCGAACTGGGACGCGATGCGGACGGCTACAAGCTGACCTTTGCGGACCAGAGCCTGCACTTTGCGGGCAGCGATGCGCTGAGTGAGTACGTCGGAAAGACGGTCGTGTTCGGCATCCGTCCGGAGAATCTGCACACCTCGGGTGAAAAGTTTACGCAGAATGCGGCGCATACGCTCACCATGCATGTGGATATTGCCGAGCTGATGGGCGCGGAGATTTACGCGCACTGCACCTGTGACGGTACGTCCGTTACCGTGCGTACGCCGTCCGGTGAGCCGATTCATGCGGGCGACACCATCACCGCGGCTGTGGATATGAGCCGCATCCATTTGTTCGATAAGCAGACCGAACGCGCGATCGCGTTCTGACAGGAGGAAAATCTGTGTTTCGTCCATCCTATTTGAAGGAAGGTCCGGGCATTGCCAAGGATGCACCGGAAAAAACCGGCGCTGCATGGGTCGGAGAGACCCTTGCGCGGGAGTTCTGGCAGCTCGTCAAGCTGAATGTGCTGTTTCTGCTGTGCTGTCTGCCGGTCGTGACCTTCGGTGCGGCTCGAGCCGCCATGGCGCGCTGCACGGTCAATATGGCGCGTGATGTGCCGAACGACGTGTGGACCGATTTCCGTGCGGCGCTGCGGCAGGATACGGTGCGCAATCTTCTGTGCGGACTGGCCGAGCTTGCGCTGCTGTGGATGGGCGTGATGCTGGTAACGGCGGACGGATTTTTCCCGGCGCTGCTGGGCATGCTGCTGCTCTGCGTCACGGCTGCGTTTTTCCAGAATTTCTGGGCAGTACAGGCGGCGGTGGACATCCCGTTTGCGGCAGCGGCGAAAAATGCGTGGCTGCTGTGTCTGCTCCGTCCCGGCATGACCGTGCTGGGGCTGGGCGTAAATGCGCTGCTGCTGATTCCTGCAGTGCTGTTTTTCCCGCTTTCTCTGCCGTATGTGCTGCTGTTCCCGTGCGGTCTGTCCGGATTTGCCTCGGGCATGATCGGCTGGTCCAGCTGCAAACGGTATCTGATTCGATAACAGGAGGTATTTTTATGAAATTAACGGTAATCGGCGGCGGCGGTGTACGCTCCATGTTTCTCGCAAAGAGCATTGCACAGCGTGCGGAGGAGCTGCACATCGACGAGCTGGTATTTATGGATAACGATTCGGAAAAGCTCCGCATCTACGGCGGTCTGGCGGCGCACGTTGCGCGCATGCTGTGCCCGACCATGAAGTTCACGCTGACCTCCAGTGCGGAGGAGGCGGTAACCGATGCGGATTACGTCATCACGACCATCCGTGTCGGCGGCGATGCGACCCGCGTGCGCGATGAACGGCTGGCGCTTGATCTGGGTATTCTCGGTCAGGAGACCACAGGTGCGGCCGGCGTTTCGTTCGCCATGCGCTCGATTCCGGCGCTGGCTGAGTACTGCGAGCTGATTAAGAAGCTGGCAAAGCCGGGCGTCAAGGTGTTCAACTTTACCAATCCGGCGGGCGTGGTTTCACAGGCGCTGCGTGATATGGGATATGATTTCACCTACGGTATCTGCGACGCGCCGAGCGGCATGCTGCACCAGTTTGCCGACCTGTACGGCGTGGATGCGTCCCGCATTTACGGCGAGTGCTACGGTTTGAATCATCTGTCCTACTTCCAGAGCATCAAGGTGGACGGAAAGGAGATTATGCCCGAGCTGATCGCCAATGACGAGGCTTACGCCAAGACCGATATGCGCTTTTTCGAGAAGCGTCTGCTCGAGGACCGCGGCTGTGTGCTGAATGAATATCTGTACTACTTCTACTACCGTGAAAAGGCGGTTGCCAACATTCTGAACGCCAAGCAGACGCGCGGCGAGATGATCTGCGACATCAACCGCCACATGACCGAGGAGCTGTCCAAGATCGACATCGAGAACGACTTTGAGGCGGGTCTCAAGTGCTTTGAGAAGTGGTACGGCATCCGCGAGAACAACTACATGGCCAATGAGACTGGTATTCACCGCGACAAGCCGTGGACGTTTGATGTGTATTCCAAGGACGCGGGCGGCTACGCAGGCGTTGCGCTCAAGTTCATCGAGATTGCAGCCTCCGGCGGCATGGGCACGATGATCCTGTGCGCACCGAACGGCAATGCCATCGAGGGCCTCGAGCCGACCGATATTATCGAGGTTACCTGCGATATCTCCCGCGAGGGCTGCAAGCCGCACCATATCGAGAACATTCCGGAGAGCAACCTCGAAATGATCCGCCGTGTAAAATATTACGAACGTCTGGCGGCACACGGTATCGTCAACCGCTCCAGAAAGGATATTACCGAGTGCCTGACCATGCACCCGCTGGTCGGCTCTTACTCGCTGGCAAGCAAGCTGACCGACGAGTATATCAAGCTCAACGCGCCGTATATCGGGGACTGGAGGGACTGACGCATGTCGTTTCTCGCTTCGGTCGGTGTGACCAATGTGGATTTGATGTATGTCGGCATGCCGCGCGTGCCGCAGGAGGGCGAGGAGATCTTTTCGCAGGATTTCCGCGTGCTGCTCGGCGGCGGTGCACCGGGTACGGCAGTAAACGCCGCCCGGCTGGGCATTCCGACCCGTCTGGCGACATATCTCGGCAGCGATCTGTTTTCCGGCTTTGCCCGCGCGCAGTTTGAGCAGAACGGCGTTTCTCCGTACAATCTGGCGGCGGAGGGCGAGACCGGTATTCCGGTGAATGTCACCAGTGCCATGCTCACGCCCGGCGACCGTACATTTGCGACCTACTGCAAGCCGACCGCCATCACGGACGAGCTGCTCGAACGGGTATATACCATGTCTAAGGGCGCTAAGCTGGTGCAGATGCAGGAGGGCTTTTTGCCGGTATATCGCAAGCTGCACGAGGAAGGCACCATTCTGATTTTCGACATGGGATGGGATGATGAACTGAGCTTTGAGAAATACGGCGATTATCTGCGTCTGGCGGATTACTACACGCCGAATACCAAGGAAGCACTCAAGATCACCGGCAGGGACACGCCGGAGGAGGCGCTCCGCGTACTGGCTGAGTATTTTGAGCACCCGCTGGTCAAGCTGGATAAGGACGGCTGTCTCATTCTCGAGGACGGCAGGCCGCGTCTGCTGCGCAATATTCCGGAATTCACCTGTAAGGATTCCACCGGTGCAGGCGATGCGTTCCTTGCAGGACTGATGTACGGTCTGTACCACGGCTATCCGTTTGCGGATTGTGTGCGGTTCGGCAACATCACAGGCGGCAAGAGTGTTACCGGCGTAGGCTGCCTGACCGAGTATGTGCAGGAGAGCGAGCTGCTCGCGCTGCGTGAAAAGTATAAGGATTTATAAGCGTTTGGAGGCTTTTTCGTTATGAGAATCATTCGTGCAAAGGATTATAAGGACATGAGCCGCAAGGCGGCAAATATCATTTCTGCGCAGGTCATCCTTAAGCCGGATTCTGTGCTCGGTCTTGCCACCGGTTCGTCGCCGATCGGCACATATGAGCAGCTGGTCAAGTGGTACGAAAAGGGCGATCTGGATTTTGCGGATGTGACTACGGTCAATCTGGATGAATACTACGGCATGAAGCCGGAAAACGACCAGAGCTATCATTATTTCATGCATGACCACTTTTTTGACCATGTGAACATCGACCCGTCGCGTATCAATCTGCCGAACGGCATGGAGCCGGACGAGAAAAAGGAGTGCGCCCGCTATGATGCGGTGCTTCGCAGTGTGGGCGATGTGGATATTCAGCTGCTCGGCATCGGCCGCAACGGCCATATCGGCTTCAACGAGCCGGACAACTGCTTCGCCAAGGGCACGCACTGCGTGGAGCTGACCGAGTCCACCATCGAGGCAAACAAGCGCTTTTTCGCCAGCGAGGATGAGATGCCGCGCCGTGCCTACTCGATGGGCATTCACACCATCATGACTGCAAAAAAAGTGCTGGTCGTTGCCAGCGGCGAGGACAAGGCGTGGGCTATCCGTGAATCCTGCTTTGGTCCGGTAACGCCCAAGGTGCCCGGTTCGATTCTGCAGCTGCACAACGACGCGATCGTTATCGCAGATGAGGCAGCTCTCAGCCTGTGCGGCGATTTTCTCTGATTCCTGATCATAACGGCGGCGGTACCGTGTTTTATCTTACCGTGCGGTAAATCAACAGCATTCTGCGGTACCGTCGTTTTGAAACCCGAAGTGCAGTTCCGTCTCCTTCTGCGCTTTGGGTTTTATGATTTTTCGCAAGGGAGGTGCGATATGGTGCGCGTTACCGATATGACACACGGCCGTCCGATACGGCTGATTCTGCTGTTTTCGCTGCCGCTGATGCTGGGCAGCGTGTTTCAGCAGCTGTATACCATCGTGGATACGATCATCATCGGACGCGGTGTTGGCATGCAGGCGCTGGCGTCCATCGGTGCGGCGGATTGGATCAACTGGCTGGTTTTATGGGGACTGCAGGGTTTTACGCAGGGCTTTGCGATTCTCGCGGCGCAGGAGTTCGGCGCGGGCGCATACGACCGGCTGCGTCGTGTACTGGCTATGATCGTTAAGCTGTCGTGCTGGTTCGGCATTGCGGTGACGATCATCAGTCTGCTGCTGGTAAGACCTCTGCTCACACTGCTGCACACCGATCCTGCGGTGTTCGGCGGAGCACAGACGTACTTATATGTGCAGTTCGGCGGCTCGCTCATCATCATTGCGTACAATATGGCGGCGGCCGTGCTGCGCTGTCTGGGCGACAGCAAAACGCCGCTGTTTGCGATTATCGCGGCGAGCTTTGCTAATATTGCGCTCGACCTGCTGTTCGTGATGGGCTTTGGCTGGGGCATTTTCGGAGCTTCGTTCGCAACCGTACTGGCGCAGTTGATTGCGTTTCTACTGTGTCTGCGTTCTCTGCGGCGGCTGCCGTTCGTGCAGCTGACAAAGGCCGACTGGAAAACCGACCCTGCCATTCTGCTGCACCTGTGCCGCCTCGGCATTCCGACCGGCCTGCAGATGAGCATGATCACACTGGGCGGCATGGTGCTGCAGTCCGTGCTGAACGGCTTCGGCGTAGTGTTCGTGGCGGGCTATACGGCGGCCAACAAGCTGTACGGTATACTCGAAAGTGCATCAGTGGCGTTTGGCTATGCCATGACAGCCTACATGGGGCAGAACCGTGGTGCACGAAACGCGGCACGCATTGATGCAGGCATTCGGGCGGTACTGGTGCTGTCCGCCGAATTTACAGCCGCCATCGTGACGGCTATGTTTCTTGCGGGCAAACCGCTGCTGGGACTGTTTCTTTCGACCGAGGAGGCGGGCGCGGCAGAGGCGCTGGCGGTGGCCTATCGGTATCTCATGGTGCTGATGGCGTTTTTGTTTGCACTGTTCATGCTGCAGGCATACCGCTCCTCACTGCAGGGACTGGGCGAGATGACTGTGCCGACGCTTTCCGGCTTTGCGGAAATGCTCATGCGCATGGGCGCGGCGCTCGTGCTGCCGACCTTCATCGGGCAGAGCGGCGTATTCTTTGCGGAAGGCGCAGCATGGGTGTGTGCGGCAGCGCTCAATCTGGTATGGTATTATATGCGGATTGGGAAAATCAAGCGGGATATGCTGAAATAACAAAGGTTCTGGACAGACTGAGACGCTCAACCGCTGTCATAAGTGGTTGAGCGCCTTGCGAATTAACTTGATGCCATTGCATTCGGAAGAGAGCAGATCAATCTATCAATAGCCATGAGATATCCTGTTTGAAGCGTCAAATATTGTGTGGATATTCAGATGGGGATAGGCGCAAACCGTTTGCACCTATCCTCGCATTTTCTGCCGCTTGTATATTATTATATAGTAAGAAAAGGATCGGAATCTTCCTTCCTTTTGTTTGGCGAAAGGTGTATTTCGCGTGCCACCTCCATCTGGGTGCGTCCCTCGAAGAACCGCAGCCGGATGATACGGCGCTCGCGGTCGTTCAGGCTGCGCATAGCGTCCCGCAGAGCAATACCGGCCAACCAGTTGTCGTCCGTGTTTTTGGTGTCACCGACCTGATCCATCACGCAGACCGTGTCCGTGCCGTCGTGGAACACCGGCTCGAACAGCGACACTGGGTCGAGTATCGCGTCGAGCGCGAACACGACCTCCTCTTTCGGCACGTCCATCAGCTTGGCCAGTTCCACGATGTCCGGCTCACGCTGGTGCTCGCGGATGAACGCCTCCTTGGCCTGCAGAGCGCGGTACGCCGTGTCGCGCAGGCTGCGCGAGACTCGCATGGCACTGTTGTCGCGCAGGTAGCGGCGGATTTCGCCGATGATCATCGGTACGGCGTAGGTGGAGAAGCGCACGCCAAGTTCGGTATTAAAATTGTCGATGGCTTTCATCAGGCCGATGCACCCGACCTGAAACAGGTCGTCCGGCGATTCGCCGCGGCCCTGAAACCGCTGAACAACGCTGAGCACCAGCCGCAGATTGCCGCGGATCAGTTCATCGCGTGCCTGCTTGTCTCCGGCAGCGGATTTTTTCAAAAGCTCGTCCGTCTTTTTTGCGGAGAGCACCGGCAGTCCCGATGTATTCACACCGCAGATCTCAACTTTTGTCTGCATAAAATTCCCTCCTGTTGGTCGTCACTATGTGGATACTATCTGGATTTTCCCCGCGGTCCCGTTCAAATATACCGACGAAATATTTTGCATGGGCCGGAGATTCGACAAATTTCACGTTCGCCTTGTGATATGAAACCGAGAAAGCGTTTTGCGTCCATCAGAAATTCCCTCTTGTGGGAATAGGGGGAAAGGGTGTATAATAAATTCAAGAGAATGCCTGTTTGCAGCGTCACACTGCATACAGACGATTGAAAACGAAGGAGAATGCAATATGTTTGAAAATCTGATTGCAGCACTCAAGGCTGACAAGCGCAAGATCGTATTCACCGAAGGCCCGGACGCTCGTATCCTCGAAGCGGCTGCACGCCTGAAGAAGGACGGCCTGATGGATTCCATCCTGGTCGGCAATGTTGACGAGGTAAAGGCTGCTGCTGCAAAGGGCGGCTTCGATATCGAGGGCATGGAGATCATCGACCCGGCTACCTACCCGGAGATGGACGCTATGGTAGCTAAGATGGTAGAGCTCCGCAAGGGCAAGATGAGCGAGGAAGACTGCCGCGCTGCACTGTCCAAGGGCAACTACTTCGGCACCATGCTCGTTAAGATGGGCAAGGCTGACGCTCTGCTCGGCGGCGCTACCTACTCCACCGCTGACACCGTTCGTCCGGCTCTGCAGCTGATCAAGACCAAGCCGGGCGCACACCTCGTAAGCTCCTGCTTTATTCTGGTCCGCGAGAAGGACGGCGTAGAGGAGAAGCTGGCTATGGGCGACTGCGCGATCAACATCGACTATCCGGATTCTGTTGATAAGGAAGGCAACGTAACCCTGAAGGGCAGCCAGAAGCTGGCTGAAGTTGCAATCGAGACCGCAAACACCGCTAAGGCTTTCGGCATCGACCCGAAGGTTGCTGTTCTGTCCTTCTCCACCAAGGGCTCCGGCAAGGGCGGCACGGTTGCTCTGTCCCGCGAGGCTACCGAGTACGCCAAGGAGATGAACCCGGAGCTGGCGATCGACGGCGAGCTGCAGTTTGACGCTGCTGTATCCCCGGTTGTTGCTGCTACCAAGTGCAAGGGCTCTCCGGTTGCAGGCCAGGCTAACACCTTCATCTTCCCGTCTATCGAGGCTGGCAACATCGGCTACAAGATCGCTCAGCGTCTGGGCGGCTACGCTGCTTACGGCCCGATTCTGCAGGGTCTGAATGCGCCGATCAACGATCTGTCCCGCGGCTGCAACGCTGACGAGGTTTACCAGATGGCGATCATCACCGCTGGCCTGAAGTAATTTCAGCACACACATAATTGCATAAGTAAGGAATCCGCCGACGTGAAAATTCAATCGCGTCGGCGGATTTTGTTTTTTCAGTGGGGAGGGAAAGCGTATGAAACGGAAGATTATAGCTGTTATTGCAGGTATTCTGATTTTTGGATGGGCATATTGGCTTGTGCCGTATTCGCCGATACCGGATACGGTGAATATCACGGAAATGCGGGTGTATCAGCTTGACAGGGGAGAATACGCTGATGATTTCACCGAGCGGGTTGATACAGATACCGTACGCGAACTGCTTACGCATATTCGGGCACGCCGTATACCGAGTCTGCGGCTTGAGGGGATACAGGAAGGCAGTTTTGTCGTTGAGGTGAAATACTGGGATAAAACTATGTGTATCAATCTCGGCGAACCGGGTGGACCGGATTATGTGTATGACGGTATATTGCGTCCTACGCTGTGGATGCACAAGGTGTCCGGCGGTGAGGAACTGCTCACGTTGCTGGCGGACAGCTACTACAACAAAGGGGAGGGATAGCGATGAAACGAAGGATAGTATTTGCATTGATAAGTGTGCTGATTTGTGTGGGAGCAGCGGTTTGGCTTGTACCGTACACGCCAGTGCCGGATATGGACGGCTTCTGGAACGTGCGTATCTGGCGCGTCAATGGCGCGGATATGACCGAACTGACCGAGCAGGTCAATCAGACCGCTCTGCGAGAGGTGCTGACGCAGGTCAAAGCCAGCCGTGTGCCGCACCCGAAGCACAGCTTCTCGATGGATAAAATCAGCTACGAAATCGTTGCGGTGTACAATAATACACCGACCTTCCTCGATATCGGCGAGATTAACTTTGTGTACCGAGATTGGGTACATAATCTGAAAAACGGCAGTGAGATTCTCGATAAATTGGATGCAATCTGCAATAATTGAGAATTGAAAATGGAGAATGGAGAATTAACGTAACGGTATAACGTTTTGTGGGCGGCCAATGACCGCCCCTACGTTTGCGCGTTTGCAAATGGTTTAACGTGCATACAATAGGCATTACGGTATACCGTAGGGTGCGCCGACCTCGGCGCACCGCATGTAAATTCATCTGCACAAACTACACCGTAGGGGAGCGCATTGCGCTCCCACATTACGTTAAATGGGCGAGGACGAATAACGTGCACCATAACAAGATGGTTCGGAAAACCAAACCATCACGTCCATTCTCCATTCTCCATTCTCAATTTTCCATTCGGCACGCGTTAACCCAAAACAAAAGGACTGACCCACCGGTCAGTCCTTTTCACAGTAGCGACAGCTGTCCATCCGCGAGATTTACAATTTTCAGTCCGCTCTGCTCAGCCATATGCACGGTCTGCGCCGTACCGCCCGACCGTCCATCATAGTAACAGATGAGCCTTGACGATGCATCCACCATAAACCGGTTGCGCGCGGCAAAGCACCCGGCGTGATAGCTCCGCGAGAGCGCGTACACCTTATCTGCGGCGAGCAGGCAGCGGTTGAACCTGCGTTTCCACTCGAGCGGAAACCGATCGGCCTGTCCGTCGAACGGAACAGCACACAGCAGCTGCACCGGGAGTACGGCGCGCGCGCGCAGAACAGCTTCGGCGGCCCACAGATCAAAGCCGGTGGACATACCGGAGAGAAACCGCGTGCAGCCGTCAGCGGCGGCCTCTGCGACCGCAGCATCGACTGCGGCGAACAGCTCGCGCGCAGCGGGACAGTCCTCGTTCCGGAACGGCATTTTTTCAATTCGGTAGCCGGAAAAACAGCAGGTCACCGGACGCAGATCCGCCATGACACACCCTCCAATCAGAACAAATGTTCTGTTTTTATCAGTATACAATAGATGAAGCCAAAACGCAAGTTGTAAATTTGATAAAAAGCTGATATGATAAGTACAGCACAATTTACCGACACAGGGGAGGGACGCAATGAACGGTCAAAACCGATGGCTATATCTGATCAAGCGCATGGTTTACCGCTTTTTTGATGACGGCATTCCGCAGTCTGCGGCAGAGCTTTCGTATTTTCTGCTGTTTTCCATGTTCCCGCTGCTGATGTTCGTCAACTCCATGCTCGCACAGCTTGACCTGTCAATCGAGGGGATGCAGCCGGTGCTGGAAATGCTGCCGAAAAGTCTGCAGCAGCTCATAGGCGGCTATATTCAGCAGCTGACCGGCACGCCGTCGTTCAGCCCGATGATCGTCGGTCTGGGTCTGACGCTGTATTTCCTGTCCCGTGCGGTGCGCTCAATGATGCGCACGGTCAACGATATTTACCACGTTGAAATCTCGCGCGGCATGGTCAAGGACGTGCTCATTTCGTTCGGTATTACGGCGGGCTTTCTTGTTTCGGTTGTGTGCAGCTTTGTGCTCGTTGTCGCCGGACGAACCATCATCCGCGTTGTACCGAAATATCTGCCGGTGCCGCCGACTGTGATGGACGGACTGCACGATGCCAGCTTCTGGGTGATGATCGCGTTTATTTTCGTGTTCCTCATGCTGTTCAACAAGGTCGTGCCCAATCTGCACCTTAGGTTCCGTGAGGTGTGGCCAGGGGCGCTGTTCTCGCTGGTAGCGTGGATTCTGGTATCGCTTGGATTTTCGTTCTATGTGGACAATATGGCGCGGTATTCTGTGCTGTACGGCTCTCTGGCGGCGATTATCGTACTGATGCTGTGGCTGTATATCGTCAGCATGATCCTGCTGATGGGTCCGCAGCTGAATCATACGCTGGTCGTGATGCGGCTGTACCGGCTGGAAAACGAGAAACACATCTAAGTAAAAACAGTGCGGATACGCACTGAAAATAAAATAGAGAAAACACGGAGGAAAAGGATATGAAAGTTGTAGCAATCAACGGCTCGCCGCGCAAGGACGGCAATTGTGCGCAGATGCTCGAGGTGCTCGGCAAGGTGCTCGAGCAGGAGGGCATCGAGTTTGAGGTATGTCAGCCGGGGGCGAAGGTGCATCCGTGCATGGCGTGCTATCACTGCCTGGACAACGGCACGCTGCGCTGCGTGCAGGACGACGACGGTGTAAATGAAATCATCGCCAAGTGCATTGAGGCGGACGGCATCGTGCTCGCGTCTCCGGTGTACCACGGCGGCATTGCGGGCGGTATGAAGTGCGTGCTCGACCGTCTGATTCTGGCGGCAGGCTGCGGCGATAATCAGCTGAAGCACAAGGTCGGTGCGGCGCTGTGTACGCTGCGCCGTTCGGGCGGCATGGAGACCTACCAGCAGCTGCTCGGCACGATCAACACCATGGAGATGGTGCTTGTCACCTCGGACTACTGGAACGCCGTACACGGCGCAGACAAGGGCGAGGCTGTGCAGGATATCGAGGGTGTGGAGGTCATCGAGAAGCTGGGCCGCAACATCGCATGGATGCTCAAGGTGATCGACAAGGCCGGAATCGAGCCGCCGGAGAGCCACCCGCGCACGATGATGAACTTTATCCGCTGATCCGTATGGTTATCCGCTAAACAAAAATTGCAGAGTCCCCAAAGGCACAATGAGAAACTCATTGTGCCTGAGGCTGTCGAAAAACTTCGTTTTCCGAACAGCCTCTCGCTCGAAACCACGCTTTCGAGCGAATCTCGAAGAAAAACCGCGTCCTACGGACACATTTTTTCTTCCCTTGTATAAATTCCGAGATACATGCTCCCGGAATTTATGAATTTGCAAAGCAAATTCGATTGAATGCGTGCTGCCGCACGAAGCATAAAAATCGAATATTGCTTTTTCGACAAGCTGAGGCACAATGAGAAACTCATTGTGCCTTTTGTGCATAAATTTATCAAATTGGTGGGCATATCCTGTGTAACTGCTGAAATGTGCGAAAAAAATTCACGAATTGTTAACGGAACTGCGCAAAAAATGTCATGTAAACGCGAGTGGATTCTGATACAATAAATATATCACACAATGCAGTAAAAGGGAGGAATCATCATGACACCGGAACACGATATTTTACAGGTCACGCCGCGCGTGGAAGCGCTGGCGGCGCTCTGCCGCTCGAACAGCCGCATTGATCCGGCGCTGTACCGCAAGTACGATGTCAAGCGCGGTCTGCGCGACATCAATGGACAGGGCGTACTGGCCGGTCTGACCAACATTTCGGACATTATCTCCCGCAAGGAGATAGGCGGCGAAATCGTGCCCTGTGAGGGCGAGCTGTACTATCGCGGCATTCGCATTCAGGATCTGGTGCAGGGCTTTGTTCGGGACGGCCGCAAGGGCTACGAGGAAACTGCGTACCTGCTCCTGTTCGGTGAGCTGCCGGATGCCAAGCGTCTGGGCGATTTCAAGGCTCTGCTGGCGCAGGGACGCACGCTGCCGACCAATTTCACCCGCGATGTCATCATGAAAGCGCCGACGCACGATATGATGAACAGCCTGTCGCGCAGTGTGCTCACGCTGGCATCCTACGACAGCAATGCGGATGATATCAGCCTGCCCAACGTGCTGCGGCAGTGCCTGATGCTGATTTCGGTCTTTCCGATGCTGGCGGTGTATTCCTATCACGCCTACAATCACTACGAGTGCGGCGGCAGCATGTACATTCACTACCCGTCGGACAGTCTGTCTACTGCGTCCAACTTTCTGCGCATGCTGCGCCCGGATATGCAGTACACGCCGCTCGAGGCAAGAGTGCTTGATCTGGCGCTTGTGCTGCACATGGAGCACGGCGGCGGCAATAACTCGTCATTCACAACACACGTCGTCACGTCCTCCGGCACGGATACCTATTCGGCTATTGCAGCGGCGCTCGGTTCGCTGAAAGGCCCGAAACACGGTGGAGCGAACTACAAGGTCGTGCAGATGTTCGAGGATATGAAGAAAAACGTGTCGGACACCACGGATGAGCAGGCAGTCGCAGACTATCTTGTCAAGCTGCTGCGCCGTGAGGCATTTGACCAGAAGGGACTCATCTACGGCATGGGCCACGCTGTGTACTCGATATCGGACCCGCGTGCGCAGGTGTTCAAATCCTTCGTCGGTCAGCTGGCGCACGAGAAGGGCAGAGACGCGGATTTCGCGCTGTACACCATGGTCGAGGAGATGGCGCCCAAGGTTATCGCACAGGAACGCCACATCTATAAGGGCGTGTCTGCAAATGTTGATTTTTACTCAGGTTTTGTGTATTCTATGCTGGGGTTGCCGCCGGAATTGTACACGCCGGTGTTCGCCATGGCGCGTATCGTCGGCTGGAGCGCGCATCGCCTGGAGGAGCTGATCAACACGGATAAGATCATCCGTCCGGCGTACCGCTGCGTGCAGCCCGCCGAGCCGTATGTGGCTCTTAAAGAAAGATAACGCAGAACTTCATAAAATAAAGAACACAGGCATCGCAGAGAGAGCAGCGGTGCCTGTGTTCTTTCTATATGGAGCGTTTAGCCGATGTTGAGTGCCTCGCGCAGCACCTGCAGGCTGGCGAGATGACCGTCGAGCATGGAGAGCGTCAAATCTTCCATTTCAAGGGAAATCTCATCGTTGTAGCCCGACATGCGGACAACCGAGAAAAACTCCTTCCACCACTTGGCATCGTGTCCCGCGCCGACGGCAACATAGTTCCACGAGCGGCGGGCAAATGCGTCGATCGGCTTGGTATCCAGCATGCCGTTTGGCTGCCAGTAGCGGCGCTCCGGCCGTGAATCCTTGCCGTGGATATGGTAAATTGCACCGTGCTCACCGAGCACACGGGCTGCTTCGATCGGATCGCCGCCCATCCAGAACAGGTGGGACGGATCAAGGTTCATGCCGATCATCGGGCCGACAGCCTCACGCAGACGGAGCAGCGTTTCCGGGTTGTAAACCAGCTGCATACCGTGGTTTTCGAGCGCAATCCGCTCGATTCCGCAATCCTCTGCCAGCTTAACGAGCTTTTTCCATGCGGGAATCGCAACCTGATTCCACTGGTAATCCAGAATGTCCTGCGTCTCGGGCGGCCACGAGGTCGTGATCCACACCGGCGTTTTATCGCCCTCGCAGCCGACAGGCAGACCGCTCATCATAACGATCTTCTTTACTCCGAGCTGATGCGCCAGCTCAAAGGTTTTCTTTGTTACATCCATGTCCTTTTCATACGCAAGCGGGTTGCCTGAGCAGTTGAGCGCGCACAGCTCCAGACCCTTCTCACGCATGGCATCATACCATTTTTCGCGGGCGGTCTTGTCGCTTACCAGAAGGTCGAGGTCACAGTGCGGCGCACCCGACCAGTTGCCGGTGCCGATTTCAATGGCGGCAATTTTCTGCTCCACGCAGAAGTCGAGCATCTGCTCATAGGGCATATCCAGCGTGCAGGTTTTGATAGCAAGCTTCATTGTCATATTCCTTCTCTCATTAGGATACGGTAATTTTACCACATTGTAACCTTTGCTGGCAAGAGATGTCTCCAAAATATGCCCAAAACGACCATGAAATTCCCATGATTTTATAGGAAAAATGCCGTAAGAAAAATAAAAATGCACAATGCACAGCGTCTGGTTTTCGATTGTCAAAGCAGGAATTTGTGAATGTGCACAAAACGAAACATGCGAAAATCACCACCTCTTACAAAAATAACAACGAAGGGTTGCCAAAACGGTATTATTGCATTAAAATATTACCAGAACGTTGGAGCGTTCCTAAGTCCCACAGCAGTGGGAACCGACCGCAGAGCAGACAACCTGAGAGTCTGTTTGCTCCGCATGAAAAAGGAGAGAGGTTTTTATCATGAAGAAGAGATTACTTGCTATGCTGATGACTGGCGCTATGGTTGCAAGCCTTGCAGCTTGCGGCGGCGGTTCTTCTACCCCGGCTGGCGGCGACACCCAGAAGGATGGCGGCAATAAGGCTAGCACCACTTCCGGCTGCTCTGTTGACGTTATCCTGAAGACGACTGCTTCCGAGTACTGGAGCTACGTTAAGGCTGGCGCTGAGGCTTACTCCAAGGACAACCCGGACGTAAAGGTTGAGGTTAAGGGCGCTACCTCCGAGACCGCTTACGACGAGCAGCAGAATATGATCGAGACCGACCTGAACTCTGGCGCATACGATGCATTCGTTATCGCTCCGCTGCAGGCTGACCTCGTTAAGACCCTGATCGCTGGCCAGACCGCACCGATCATTGCAGTTGATACCAACATCGATGCACCTGAGGTTCTGTCCTTCGTAGGCACCGGCAACGAGGATGCTGCTGCAATGGGCGGCAAGGCTGCTGTTGAGGCTGCTAAGGCTGCTGGCTGGGATAAGGTTCAGGCAATCGCAATTTCCGGCGTACAGGGCGACGGCACTGCTACCGCACGTCTGACCGGTTATGAGAAGGGCATTAACGAGGCTGGCGGCGAGTTCCTGAAGGACGAGATCCAGTACGCTGACGCTGTTGCTGATAAGGCTGCTACCTCGATGGAAGCAATCATGCAGAACCATCCGGAAGGCGTCGCTATCATCGTCTGCAACAACGACGATATGGCTATGGCTGCTGCTCGTGCTGCAAAGGGCAACGCTGCTTACGCGAAGACCATCTTTGTTGGCTTCGACGGCATCCAGTCCGCTTGCAACGCTATCCTGGCTGGCGAGGAGACCATGTCCGTTGCTCAGGAAGCATACGACATGGGCTACAAGGCAGTTGAGGCTGCTGTAAAGGCTGTTAACGGCGAGACCCTGGAGAAGTTCATCGACTCCGGCTGTGACGTTATCAACAAGGATAACGCTCAGAAGCGCCTGGATACCCTGAAGGGCTACATCGGCTAAGCAATCCATCCCACACGCTTGTGGTTTTCCATTAGTTCCAGCATTTAAGTGAACGAGAAGAAACCCCTGCTCGATTTCAATCTCTGCAGGGGTTCTCTTTTCAAACATGCTCCCGCGGACAAGAAATGGTAAAGAGCTTGCACTGGGCAGGCTTTTCCTTAGGGAACTGAACCGAGAACAGTTTACTTTGTCCCGCACTTCATCTCGGAGAAGAAAAGGTGATATGCAAATGAGTGAATACGTAGTAGAACTGAAAAACGCGACCAAGCGTTTTCCGGGCGTAGTGGCTCTGAAAAACATGCAGCTTTCCGTCAAGCCGGGCGAGATCCTCGGCCTGATCGGTGAGAACGGCGCAGGCAAATCTACGCTGATCAAGGTGCTGACTGGTGTGCATCAGGCAGACGAGGGTCAGATTTATGTAGACGGCGTCGAGCAGCATTTCAAGGACCCGAACGATTCGGCAGCGGCTGGCATCGCGTGCGTATACCAGGAGCTTAACATTGAGAAGCTGCTGAGCATTACTGACAACATTTTCATCAACAAGTGGATCAAAAAGGGTACTCTGCTGGATTATCCGACCATGCACAAAAAGGCAAAGGAAGTTATGGCTTCGCTCGGTCAGGACGTAGACCCGACCAAGCCGGCAGGTAACTTTGGTATGGGCGTACAGCAGATGATCGAGATCGCGAAGGCGGTTCTGATCAACGCAAAAATGATTATTATGGACGAGCCGACCTCCTCTCTGGGCGAGAAAGAGGTTGAGCAGCTGATGAAGACCTGCCGTGATCTGAAGGCACGCGGCATCGGCATCGTCTTTGTATCCCATAAGCTGGAGGAGCTGTTCGAGCTGTGCGACCGCGTTGAGGTTATCCGTGACGGTGAGTTCATCGCAACCAAGCCGATCGATCAGTGGGATAATGACTCCCTGATCACCGCAATGGTAGGTCGTTCGCTGGACAACCAGTTCCCGAAGGAATTCGGCGAAAAGTCCAAGGAGCCGATGCTCGAGGTTGACAACGTTGTTGAGGCAGGCGTCCTGAACGATGTATCCTTCAAGGCATACGGCGGACAGATTCTGGGCTTTGCAGGTCTGGTCGGCGCCGGTCGTACCGAGATCATGCGCGCAGTATTCGGCGCAGATCCGATCGACAGCGGCAAGATCAAGATCAAGGGCAAGGAAGTACATATCAAGTCTCCGCGTCAGGCTATCAAGCACGGCATTGCGTTCCTCACCGAGGACCGTAAGGGACAGGGTCTGGTACTGGCTCAGACCATTCGCACCAACCTGATTCTTGCTAACATGAAGGGCTTCTCTTCGGGCTTGTTCCTGAACGAAAAGAAGATCCTCGAGACAGGTGAGCAGAACATTGCGTCGCTGCGCATCAAGACCCCGTCGATCGACGAGATCGTAGGCCAGCTGTCCGGTGGTAACCAGCAGAAGGTCGTAATCGGCAAGTGGGTCAACACGGATGCAGAGATCTTTATCTTTGATGAACCGACCCGTGGTATCGACGTCGGCGCAAAGGTCGAGGTTTACAACGTAATGAACAGCCTTGTCAAGCAGGGCAAGTGCGTTATCATGGTATCTTCGGAAATGCCTGAGATCCTCGGCATGTCCGACCGCGTAATCGTAATGCGCGGCGGCGAAGTAATGGCCGAAGTAGACCGTGACAGCGAACATTTCAATCAGGAAGACCTTATGAAGGCAGCTTGGGGAGGTAAATTAGATGACTAAATCGAAGAAATCCAGCAGTTTGATGTCTTATGCTGGTACTTTTGGCGCACTGGTAATCCTTTGTGTAGTTCTGGCGATCGCTTCGCCGAACTTCTTTAAGTATTCCAACATGATGTCTGTTCTCAAGCAGACCTCGTTCAATGCACTGGTATCCACCGGTATGCTGCTCTGCCTGATCACCGCCGGCATCGACCTGTCCGTAGGTGCAAACGCAACGTTCGCTGCCTGCCTTGCAGGTATGCTGGTTAACAAGGGCATGAACAATCCGGTTCTGCTGCTGGTTGTTGCCATCGTTGGCGGCACCCTGATCGGCTGGATCAACGGTATGCTTCTTACCCGTCTGCACCTGCCGCATCCGTTCGTATCTACCCTCGGTATGAAGAACGTACTGTGGGGCGGTGCGCTGATCATCACCAACTCTCAGATGGTATCCTTCTCCGGTAATGATGCTGTTATGTGGCTCGGTTCTTCGACCGTAGCCGGCTTCCCGGTATCCTTTATCGTAGTACTTGTCATCTACGTTATCATGCACATCCTGCTGACCAAGACCGCTCTGGGCCGTTCCATCTACTGTGTAGGCGGCAACCCGGAAGCAGCTCGTCTGTCCGGTATCAACTCCGCTAACGTGCTGACCTTCTGCTACACCCTGTCCGGTTTCATGGCAGCTCTGGCTGGTATCGTATCCATCGGTCGTTCCGGTATCTGCAACGGCGTTAACGCTATTCAGCCGTACGATACTGATGCAATCGCAGCCTGCATCATCGGCGGCGCATCCTTCATGGGCGGCAAGGGCACCATGGTTGGTACCATGCTCGGCGCGCTGATCATCGCTGTTCTGCGTAACGGCTTCTCCCTGCTGTCCGTTTCTTCGGCAGTACAGAACCTCGTACTCGGCCTGGTTATCATCGGCGCCGTACTGCTCGACGTTACTCGTGAGCGCATGGCTGCTAAGGCTCGCCGTCTGGCTGCTAAGTAATCAGTCCGCGCATATCAAACAAAAAAGAGTCGCTGTAAAGCGGCTCTTTTTTGTTGTGTAAATCGTTATCTGATTATTAAAGTATTGGGAATGGGAGCCAACCTTTGGCTGGGGGACCAAAAGGATAGACACCTAAGGTTTGCCCGTAGGCCACTAAACCTTGTTCCCGCGCCGTGCGCGGATTAAATG
>ENA-OROH01000898-OROH01000898.1-human-gut-metagenome-genome-assembly--contig:-NODE-898-length-31480-cov-4.954368_pt1 | contig 31480 bp, 26 predicted proteins | sample MGYA00242125_ERZ509042 | MGnify/ENA primary metagenome ERZ509042 (study PRJEB26280, sample SAMEA2338738) | human gut metagenome | biome: human gut; feature: human-associated habitat; material: faeces... | reverse complement strand
AATCAATAGGTTATTAGTATATGATACGTCAGTGTGCCATTTTATTTGGCTGTTTGGCTTTGGGTGAGCTAATCGTTTACTTTACAGGAATCAAACTTCCTTCCAGCATTATCGGAATGCTGCTACTCACCCTCTTTTTGAAATTAGGTTGGATTAAACTGCACTGGGTACAGGGATTGTCCGACTTTCTGGTTGCTAACTTAGGATTCTTTTTCGTTCCGCCCGGCGTGGCGCTCATGTTGTACTTCGATGTAATCACGGCTGAATTCTGGCCGATTGTGATAGCTACCATTGTCAGTACCGCACTTGTACTTGTCGTAACAGGATGGGTACATCAGATTGTCCGTAAAATCAACTTAACACATAAGACCAAATGAGCTTCTTAGAGAATAATTTCTTCCTGTTGGCTATCACCTTCGGGATTTTCTTCTTTGCCAAATTGCTTCAGAAGAAAACAGGACTGGTATTATTAAATCCTATATTGCTGACCATCGCCCTATTAATCATCTTCCTTAAAATGACAAATATCTCATATGAGACCTATAATAAAGGAGGACATCTGATCGAGTTCTGGCTCCGCCCGGCTGTTGTTGCTTTAGGCGTACCTTTATATCTTCAATTGGAAATGATAAAAAAGCAGTTACTGCCTATCCTTCTGTCTCAACTGGCAGGCTGCATTGTCGGAGTTATTTCAGTAGTGCTGATTGCGAAGTTCATGGGGGCTTCACAAGAGGTAATCCTGTCACTGGCTCCCAAATCGGTTACGACTCCGATTGCGATGGAAGTAACCAAAGCCATTGGCGGTATTCCGTCACTGACGGCAGCAGTTGTTGTGGCAGTAGGTTTATTAGGAGCAATCTGTGGTTTTAAGACCATGAAAATCATGCATGTAGGTAGTCCTATTGCACAAGGTCTCTCCATGGGAACAGCGGCCCATGCTGTCGGAACCTCCACTGCAATGGATATCAGCAGCAAATATGGAGCATACGCCAGCCTGGGACTGACGCTGAATGGTATATTCACAGCATTATTAACACCTACCATCCTTCGATTATTAGGTATTTTATAAAAACAAAATATCCTGATTATCCGTTATATAAAGAGTTAAACGCAAAATGCAACTTTATGATTCCATTTCAAGATATCACATTAGCAGATAAAGACACGATTACCTCATTCACAATGAAAAGTAATCGACGTAACTGCGACCTGTCATTTTCTAATCTCTGCAGTTGGAGATTCTTATATAATACTCAATTCGCAGTAGTCGACAACTTTTTAGTTTTCAAATTCTGGGCCGGAGAACAATTGGCGTATATGATGCCGGTAGGAACAGGAGACCTGAAAGCAGCTCTAAAAGAATTGATCGAGGATGCAGGTAAGGAGAACCAGTCCTTCTGTATGCTGGGAGTATGCGCCAATATGCGTGCAGAGCTTGAGACTATCCTCCCGGAACAATTCACATTTACGGAAGACCGCGATTATGCGGATTATATTTATCTGCGGAGTGACCTGTCTACATTAAAAGGCAAGAAATTTCAGGCAAAGAGAAATCATATCAACCGGTTTCGTAACACGTATCCGGATTATGAATATGCTCCGATCACTCCGGACCGCATCCGGGAATGCTTGGACTTGGAGGCCGAATGGTGTAAAGTGAATAATTGTGACCAACAGGAAGGGACAGGCAATGAACGCCGCGCATTGGTTTATGCTCTTCACAACTTCGAAGTGCTCGGTTTGACAGGAGGTATCCTGCGCGTGAACGGCAAGATCGTGGCATTTACTTTCGGTATGCCTATCAATCATGAAACCTTCGGAGTGCACGTGGAAAAAGCAGACACTACCATTGATGGCGCATACGCCATGATCAATTATGAATTTGCCAATCGAATCCCCGAACAGTATATTTATATCAACCGGGAAGAGGATTTAGGAATCGAAGGCTTACGCAAAGCCAAATTATCTTATCAGCCGGTCACCATCTTGGAGAAGTATATGGCTTGTCTTAAGAGTCATCCGATGGATATGGTTAAATGGTAATATTCGGCGAACATGACAGTAAAAGAACAAGTAAAAGCTTTATGGAGAATCTGCTTTCAAGATAGCGAAGAATTTATTGATCTGTATTTCCGACTCCGCTATAAGAACGAGGTTAATGCTGTTATCCAAAATGGCGACAAGGTAGTTTCGGCACTTCAGATGCTTCCTTATCCGATGACTTTCTGTGGAAAGACCGTACAAACTTCTTATATTTCAGGTGCTTGTACCCATCCCGATTTCCGAAGCAAAGGGGTCATGCGCGAGCTTTTATCCCAGTCTTTCGTCCGAATGTTACGCAATGAGGTACACTTCAGCACATTGATACCAGCAGAGCCTTGGTTGTTCGACTATTATGCCCACATGGGATATGCTTCAGTATTCAAATACTCTACGAAAACAATAGCCTTACCTGAGATTATTCCTTCTCCTTCTAAAGATATCAACATTGAAATCATCGTAGAATATCAAGATGAGGTATATTCCTATCTTAACAAGAAGTTGTCCGAACGCTCTTGTTGCATCCAACACACTTCGGAGGACTTTCAAGTTATCATGAAAGACCTCTCCGTCAGCAACGGAATACTCTTTCTAGCCAGACAAGAATATGAAATAAGAGGGATAGCCTTTATCTATAAAAGAGAGGAGAGCATCATTATTAATGAACTTTTGGCTGAGAACAAAGATGTAGAATATAGTCTACTGCACGCTATCAAGCAACATACTGGATGCAAGCGTATGGTTCAACTACTGCCTCCTGAAGATAAACAGCCTCAACATCCGCTAGGCATGGCACGTATCATCAATGCCAAAGAAGTGCTGCAAATCTATGCCACAGCTTTTCCTGAAGATGAAATGCAGCTGGAATTATCGGACAAACAATTGCCCGTAAATAACGGTTATTATTACTTACGCAAAGGAAAGTGTATGTATAGCACCGAGCGACTGCCCGGTGCACATATACAAATGAATATTAGTGAATTAACCAATAGAATACTCCAGCCGTTAAAGCCATATATGAGCTTAATGCTGAATTAAATTATTTATTCAAATAACGAACCCGTTCGCAGGCTGCCAATAGAAACGCACCTACTCCAAAATTCGAAGTTGAGTTTGCGTCTACCACCTGACCGGGTATCGCTTTCTCACCAATCGGTTGCACATAACCAATCTTGCCATCAGGCTGCAAAGCAACTGTTGAGAGATATTTCCATGCTTTTTCAACCACCGGCTGATATTCTGCAGCATCCAGGAAACCGTTATTGATTCCCCATTGTAAACCATAGGTAAAGAAAGCCGTTCCACTGGTTTCCGGTCCCGGTGCATGCAGCGGATCGAGCATACTGCGTGTCCAGTAACCTTCCGGCTGTTGACAAGCAGCAACCGACTTAGCCAGGGTACGGAAACGATCTATATATTCCGAACGATACTTATCTGTTTCAGGAAGTTCTTTCAAGACTTTTGCCAATCCGGCCAATACCCAGCCGTCTCCACGTGCCCAGAAATCCTTTTTGCCGTTCACACTTTTGTGTTTAGGATACACGTATTTTCCATCCCGGTAATAAAGTCCGGCCTCTTCATCATACATAATACTATCAGCATAGGCGAGGTATTCATGCAGTTTCTCCAAATAGAGCGGATTCTTAGTAATGTTATACATCTTTGTCATGACCGGCATGACCATATACAAGCCATCTGCCCACCACCAATAATCATGATTGGGGGTACTCATCTGATATTCCATCACTTCGCGGGCACGGGCTATTTTCTGTGTATCCGGTTCCAGATTATAGAGATCGGCATACGTCTGGAAACAAATCTGATAGTCACCGAAAAGCACATAATCATCACTTTCACCGTAACTGTACTTCCAGTTTTCCTTATGATCTGATTTTGCCCCTTTCCATTCATTATGTTCCGCCCAGGCTTTCGAATATTCCAAATACTCCGGCTGCTTAGTCAAAAAATAAGCTTCCATATTTCCGGTGTGATAGGCGGCATTATCCCAAAAAGAACGTCCGTGTTCCGGATGATTCGTCTGCCAATAATTATTCACTTTATGAATGGTGTTTATCACTTCTTCAGCAGAAGCATCCTTCTTATCCGTACAACTTGCACAGATTGCACCGCCTAGAAAGAGTGCAGAAAAAAGAGTTGCATATAGTTTCTTCATATCTTTATTTATTTGTATCCATATTCGTTTCCAATACATATATCATTTGAGGCTCAATTTCCGCTGTGCGTTCACCGTCTCCCTGACGGGTGTGTTGTACAAAGAGATGCAGTTTCCGCTGCTTTTTCCAAAGTTCCGTATCATGAGAGGGTTCCCAGGCATCCACCGAAAAATCCGTCAGATCCGTTATCGTCCACTTACTCGTACCCACATCAGTCGCATGTGCCATCGACACACGGCTTCCCCGTTCTTCGTCACGGAAAATATAAAAGACTTCTCCACCCTCTACCACAATACGCGGACGGGCAATAGGGATCATTTTCGTACCTCCACCTTTCAAGGTAAAAGGTGTCTGGCGATCGGTTATCTGCCGTTGATGCCACATCTTCCCGTCATTCCAGACGATGCGGTATTGAGGAACATCACTATTGGGTTCCCGCCAATAAGTAGCTATATACGGATTTCCTCCTGCATCAGCACTCATGCTCGTCTGATTAATCAACTCACAGTTTTGAGGTAAACGACAGGCATACTCCGCATTGGACAATTTGATCGGGAGTTCATATCGTTCTCCACTCGTCTTATACCAAGTTACCCCATTATCAAAAGAACGGGCATAACAAATATCATGGTTTGTTTCCACATGCCAGGTCTCGCGCCATACCCATGAAAGATGAATCGTCCCTTTCTCATCAACATATAACTGCCAATAGGCATTCCGTTTATTTTCTCCGTCGATCAGTATATCCTGCACACGAGTCCATTTGTGTTCTTTCAGCGAATAACGGTTCATTACCAGATTTCCACGACCCGAAGAACCGGAGCGGTAAACAAACAATAAATCTCCTCCGGATAAAGGATAGAACTCCGGATAGGTGACATTTCCTTCGTCAACTCCGGTCATGGGCATTTTATCCCCCAGTTCCAAAGAACCGGGAGCAATGCTCCGGCAGTAATTCAATGGATGTCCGTGATGGTCAAAAGATACGTGCATGTATCCTTCTCCATCTATCATCATACTAATTATATTATGAGCATCCTTCACATTTCCCTGATATTGGGTGCGATGTAATGTCCATTGTTCCGAATCCAGTTTCCGCTTTCCAAGTACCAGATAGCCATCGTTATCGTAATAACTGATATATTGTTCATCACCGTGTGTAACCAGCGAATTATTCCGAAAGACCGTCGTATTGACCGAAGTACAGCTATACCCCTTTCCCACTTCAACCAAATGCTGGGAACAGGCAATAACGGGAACGAGCATTATTCCGCAAAGTAGTAGCAGTATCCGTTTCATATTTATTTTTTATTTGTCAAAGATAGAAAGGTTCCATTTTTCATGCCAAGGGATAGTTATTTTCCCATCTTTTACCAACACAGGCAGCCATACATAACGGGAATCTTCCAAATCCTTCTTCTTCCAACGGTCGAACATGGCAATATATGCATTCTTCTTTCCGACAACAGGCTGGACATAAGTACTCTGGGCATAAAACGTTTTATCCGCATCCGGTCCCGTACAAGGATTTCCGATTGTCTTCCATGTTCCCATAATAGAATCGGCTACTGCGATCTCGGCTATATTAGGATCCCAGCCAGTACAACCGGAACTCAACATATAATATTTACCATTATATTTAAATACTGCCGGAGCCTCTCTCGATTCTTTTACGAAATTGCGTGTAAAACTTCCGCTCGGTTTCAGATAATCATCAGTCAGAAGGCTGATATACATCGTTTCATTATTTTCTGAAGAATAAAACTGATAAGCACGTCCATCATCATCCACAAAAACAGTCTGATCACGGCTCATCGCATTGTTCGGACGAAAACTTCCCTGATAAACGAACGGACCGACAGGAGAATCGGAAACTGCCACTCCGGCACAAGCCTTACTGTAATCAGCACTTTCCACATGGGCCCACATTACAAATTTGCCCGTATTCTTATTATAAACCACTTTCGGACGTTCCAATACTTTGGAGGGATGCAGGTCATGATTCGGATCGTCTTTAACTGCCGGAAGTACAATACCCTCAAATTTCCAATTCAGCAAGTCTTTAGAAGAGTAACAACCTACTCCGGTCACATCCGTACGATAACACTCCCACGTAGCCCAGTCAGGCAAAATGGTCTTCCCTTTCTTGTATTCGCCATACCAATAGTAAGTGCCGTTATGATATAGAAGTCCACCACCATGAGCATTGATCGGATTCCCGTCCGTATCTTTCCAAACTTCTCCAGGGATAAATGCAGCGTTTTTCTGAGCTTGTACCGGCATCGGCAACAAGCCAAGACAAACTACAATAAATAATAATAGTCTAGTCATATATAAATCTTTATTAGTTAGTCCATCTTAATGAACAGCATGATCTTTCGGGAAATCTTTCCCCTCCCAGGCTTTCTTACTTGTCCAATCCTCGGCAGGTGAAGTCCAAAATGGATGTTCTGCCGGAAGTCCCAATGGGAGGAATGCGAGTGAAGCCATATATAAGCTGCCATTATTCGTGTACCAATCTGATATATTCGGCTGCTTACCATTGAATCCTAAAGTCAGGAATCCTTTTTCATTGAAATTATGATTATCACTGAACATTCGTTTGATAACTGCCGTCATAGCTGCACGTACTTGTCCATTTGGTAATTCTTTAGGGAGCCACCCTCTCCATGCCAGTAATGCTAAAGGTTGTAAAGTTCCTGTACGGTACGTGATAGAACGCCCGAATACTGGGAGCGTACCTTCCGGAGAAATAAACCGTTCCAGAATTATTCCAAAGCGTTGCATCCGTTTGACTGCACGATTATAATCGCAATCCGGCATATTCCAGACTTTGTTCTTACCGGCATTTGTCATGATTTCCAACGGTTCTATATACATAGGGTGCAAAACGAAACTATTATAATAGTCAAAAGCAAAATCCGGACCGTCCGAATACCAGCCATCTCCCACATACCATTCTTCCACTTTACGTAGAGCCGAAGCAATGCGATAAGTATCACTCGGTGCACCAGCCTTACACAGGAAAGATTCCACTGTGGCAGAGAATAACAACCAGTTAGTGTAAGGAGGGTCTACTCGGCGAAGTTGTGTAAATTCGGTAATATAACGTTGTTTTGTCACACTGTCCAGCGGAACCCACAAGGCATCATATCCTCTTATGAAACTTTCTGCAATATAGGCTGCATCCACCAACGTCTGCCCCTCTTTTCTCCACAACAGATAATCGGGACTTTCCGGACTTACAGCCTGCGCATAACTCTTTAACGCCCATTCGCGCAACTGTTTACGCTGAGCTCCCTCCACTGTATCATGATCCGGTAATGAAATCCAAGGTGCCAATCCTGCCATTAAACGCCCGAAGCACTCCATATAAGTGACTTTCTTATTCCGTCCATCCCATGTCGGGCTTAACTCTACCAGCATGTTCTGTTGCAACTTGCCCTCACTCATATTACTAAGCACGGGTTCAGCCATTCGATATAATACTCCCGCCCACAGTTCGCGGTCGGTCGGTTCTTTTACTTGTTTTTTCTTTTTCGCAGATAGATCCTGTGCAGGGATCAACAACATTGCTATCAGCAACGGTAGTAAGTAATGTCTATTCAAATTCATGATATTATTTTAGGTTTTTCGTCTACAAAGGTACTCCATACTTAGATAAATAGAGTCCAATTTTACGTCAAAAAGGGATACAAAAAGACCATTATTCGTATGAAAAGCTTTTATAAGGCTATCTTTTCGCAAATGAATCTCATTGCCACTATATAATAATACGACATTACTCCACTTTCCACCTATCCATTATTGCATATTTCAATGACCAACTATACTTTTCATAATGCGCTATGCATCAGCATCAGGGATTATTTTCCACTCCTTAATGCCACGTGTCTCGGAAGAGAAGTCAACACCTATCTTATATAATTTGCGGGGATCTTTGGCAAAAGGCAAAACATAACCCTTCTCCTCTATCTGACGTAAAGCGTCGTCGGCACTACCATCAAGTTTAAGTTCCATCACGTAAATATAGTCCTTGGTTTTCAACACAATATCTATACGTCCATTACTAGTGGTACGTTTTACGTCGGTATAAAAGCCTAACATTTTAAACACCAGATACATCGCATTTTGAAAATAAAGTTCCATCTTCCCCGTTATCTTGTAGTCAGTATCGGCAAACATAGATTACATTCGCTGCATAAAGCTTTCAGGAGCACCACGACGTATATCCATGATAAAGTTAGTGATGAAAAATCCCGTCTTTTCTTCTTCCGGTGTGTAAAAAGGTATCAGATATTTAATGAAACCACTTTCCACCTCTTTGTTGGGAAAGCCCAACCGGTAGATATCAAATTCTTCATTATACCCCTTTATCGTGAGATATCCGCTCTGATAAATGACAGGAATAGGATTGCGTGACATGGAATCAATGCTATTCAAAAAGTCACCGGAAACTTGCTCTTCGGTTAACTTGTCCAACTGGTAATTCGAATTCTTCATCAGATAAACAAGGAATGAAGGTGTGCCTATTTCAAACCAATAATTGGCAAACTTCATTTTAGCTAAAGTATTGAGGATGCTGAAAGGATTATAAAGTCCTTCGGTTTTGCAGTCAAAATGATAACCATCGTACTGTTCCTTCAGTTTGGTGTAACATTCCTCCTTTGTCAACCCATTTCTTTCACCTAACAGTGCCACATCATTATCAAAGTATTCGTGAAGTTCTCTATCTGTGATACCGCAAATATTGATGTAGCGGTCGTCCATAGAGATATCATTCAAGTTATTCAAATCATTGAACACACTCACCTTGCCGAATTTCGTCACACCTGTCAAGAAAGCAAGTTTGATATAGCGGTCTTGTGTTTTGAGTACAGAGTAGAAAGTTTTCAGCGTGCTACGATATTCTGTCTGTAACACCTCGTTACCAATAGCTTGCAGCATAGGCTTATCGTATTCATCCACAAGAATAACTACACGATGACTAGTCTTTTCGTAAGCACGTTTTACGATTCCCTTTAAGCGTAAAGCAAAAGTCACCTCTGTAGGAAAGGTGCCGTATATTTCTTCCCATTTTTTGAGACTGTCATCAAGAACATGATTCAAGCTATCCATCGCATCATATTTGGCAGTATTCAAGTCAAGATGAAGAATAGGATGTTCTTCCCATTTTATGTTCCAACTTCTCGATGGCAAGTCCCTTGAAAAGTTCCTTTTTACCGCTCAGATAAGCTTCCAGCATAGAAAGAAGCAAGCTCTTCCCAAAACGTCGGGGACGGCTAAGAAAATAATAACGTCCGGTAGTAGCCATTTGATAGACTAACGCTGTCTTGTCTACATACATATAACCGTCATTTATCAGACTCTCAAAGTTCTGTATTCCTATGGGGTAAATCATAATGGGATGATATTTAACGTGAGTTCAATATAATCAGAACATAACCAGTTGCCCACCATTGACGTTAATTTTGTCAATGACGGGCAACTCAGTATTTTCTAATTTTATATCGAACTCACGTTAAATTATACAAGTCCTCAAATGCAGAAAAAGAACCTTCCGACAATGATTGCAACAAACTATATATTCTGTCGTTTTCCATCATATTTCATTGATTCATTGTTTAAGTATTTCCCGTCTTTGTACGTTTTGTGCACAATATTATGAATAAAATCCGAATTGATCCTTATAACACCTTATCCCAACACCTCGGACAGCCGTCCTGCCTGTACATGCCGCACCCCTTCGCGCATCTTCTTCCTTCCCCCAAAAAATTCTTCTACAAAAAGCAAAATTTTCGACTATCACTGAAAAGAAACAGGAATCTGTAAAAAAAGCATTTTCTTTTTAGGGTAAGTTTAAGATGAGGTGTTATTCTTATAGAAACGATAAAAAACAATTCTAATGGACAAAGAATTATTACATACATATTTTAGAGGAGAAGCTACTCCCGAAGAAGAGAAACAGATTATGGATTGGGCCGAATCTTCACCCGAAAACTATCAAGAGTATCTGAAAGAGCGCAAAATCTGGAATGCCATACTGATGTATTCGGTCGATCCAACCATCAAAGCCACAGCTACCCACAAACGCCTGTTCCTTTCCTTATACAAATATGCTGCCATCGCCGTCATCGCTTTTGGAGTGGGATTCTATACCTTACATAATAGGAATGTGCCGGGCGATTTCCTGTCTCATCTGTCCCCCATGGACATTTCCGAACCGGTGCTGTTACAGAACAATCAAAAATATATCGCGTTAGGAGCAGAGTCGTTCTCCTTGAATGAGCAGACAGGCATTGTAAAGAACAACCACACAGACAAATTGCTCTCCTATCATCAAGAGGACGCTTCACGGGGTTTCTCCTTCGGGAAAAAGAGGGCCGACAACCGTCTGCTGGTGCCTCAGGGACAAACCTACAAGCTGGCACTCGCGGACGGAACAAACGTCATGCTGAATGCAGAGTCCGAATTGACATTCCCGTCGGAGTTCGACACAGACAGACGTGAAGTCTTCCTCAAAGGAGAAGCGTTTTTCCAGGTGACCCACAATGAAAAGGCACCGTTTATCGTACATACCGACCAATTAGACGTGCAAGTGCTCGGAACCACTTTCAACGTGAGCGGCTACAACAACGAAAATATGCTGAAGGTCACCCTTGTAGAGGGTTCCATACGTATACACCAGCAGGGAGACTCGGTAAAGATTCGTCCGAACGAACAATACAATTACAACAAGAACACCCGGGAGAAGCGGGTTCAGACCGTAGATACGGAATTGTTCACCTCATGGGTCAACGATGAATACATCTTCAAGGATACCACGTTGGATGAAATCTTCAACCGAATCAACCACTGGTATATGTTTGATGTCACTTATGAGTCACCTTCCTTGAAAGAGAAGAGATTCTTCCTGACCATCGGCCGGGACGCTGCATTAGACCAAATCATACAAATCATCAACAGTACTGAAGAAGTATGTATAGAGAAAAAAGATAATCATATTGTTGTTAAAAACATTCCAGACAAATGAACTCATCATAGCCCATAAAACCAGAAATCGAATCCGATTACAGATACCCCATGGTTCAGTAAATAATCAATTACTTAAATTTAATACATAAAGTATGAAAGAAGACAGATATTTATGTTTAAGAAATTTACTTAGAAACATAAAAAAAGCATTTTTTATCGGACTATTGGTCCTCATGGCCCCGCACATAGTTCACTCTATGCCAACCTGTTCCCGGTTTGAAGACAATTACAACATCAATCTCTCCTTCAAAAACGAAACCTTAGAGAATGTCATTAAAGAAATTGCCAAGCAGGCCAACGTCAGAATCATCTATAGTTACGACCAGGTTGATTCCTCCAAAAGAATCAATGCCAACATTCAGACCACAGACATCCAGAAGGCCTTGGAAACGGTGTTAGGAGACGACTATGCCTTCAAACAAGAGGGAAACTACATCACTATCGTAGAAAAGAAAGCATCCTTCGTTCCACAGGCTACGCAACAGAAGAAAAGGGTATCGGGGCTGTTAACCGATGGAAACGGTGACCCCCTCATCGGAGTGACAGTGACCGTCAAAGGAAGCAACAAAGGCATCACTTCCGACATGGACGGTAAATACACCCTGGAGAATGTAAAGAACGGCGATGTGCTCGAATACCGCTATATCGGATTTGTTACCGAGGAACGGATTTACAAAGGGGAGCGGACCATCAACATCCGCATGATGGAGGCTTCCGTTGGTCTGGACGACGTGGTGGTCATCGGCTACGGTCAGCAGAAAAAGGAGAGCGTGGTCTCCTCCATCAACACCATCGGTCCCGCCGAATTGGCTATTAAGCAGCGCAACCTCAAGAACACCTTAGCCGGACAGATTGCCGGTGTAATTGCTATACAGCGAAGCGGCGAGCCGGGCAACGATGCCAGCGCTTTCTTCATCCGAGGACAAAGTTCGTATGCCGGTGGCGTCAACCCGTTAGTATTGGTGGACGGTATTCCCAGAAGCATGGACGACATTGACGTAGATGAAATCGAAAGCTTCACCGTACTGAAGGATGCCGCAGCCACGGCCGTTTATGGTGCTGAAGGTGCGAATGGCGTTGTATTGATTACCTCCAAACGCGGTAAAGTGCAGAAGACACAGGTGAACTTCAGCGCGCAATACAGCATCGTGACCCCGACCCGTATGCCCGAGACCTTAAACTCCTACGATTACATGTCCATGTACAACGAAGCCGTTTGGAACACCAAAGGTAATCCCGACCTGGAAAACTACATTCCTCACTACTCCACAGAGTTGTTGGAGAAATACCGCAATGGAGAAGACCCCGACCTCTACCCCTCAGTGGATTGGTTCGACCTGCTGAAAAAGCATACGCAAAGCCAACGATACACCATCAACTTCAGAGGAGGTTCGGACAAAGTCCGCTATTTCGCTTCCGGTTCCTACTACAAGGAAGACGGTATCTTCGAATCCAACTCGACGGAAAAGTACAATGCCAACATTGGCTTGCAGCGCTTCAACCTGCGTTCCAACATCGATATGGATCTGTCGAAGAGCACACTGCTCTCCATAGACATGAGTGGTCAGTACACGATAAAGAACCAGCCGGGTTTCTCATCGGACGATATATTCGCCAAAATTGCCGGATTCCCGGTACACGTCATCCCGATGTCCTACTCGGATGGAACGGCTTCGGACCACTACAACAATGGTAAGGGCACGGACTATCAGCCTTACAACATGTTGAACCACAGCGGTTACATGAAGACTTGGAGTGCTTTCCTGCAGACTAAGGTCACGCTGAAACAAAAGCTCGACTTCATCACCAAAGGCCTTTCTGTACGAGGTACGGTCAGCTTCGATGCCGACTTCTACTCCACCATGAAGAGAGACATGAAACCCGAGAGTTTCTATGCTGAGGGACGCAACGAAGACGGCTCGCTTAAGAAGAAAAAGATGAAAGATGAATCTCCGCTCTCCAACCCTTCGAACAATGGCACGAACGGTGTCAAGAAAATCTATTTGGAAGCTGCCTTGGACTACAATCGGACCTTCAACAAGGTACACAATGTGACCGGTACCCTGTTGTACATGCAGAAGGAGACCCAATGGCAGAACAGAAAAGACCTACAACTCCTGCCCTACCGCAAGCAGAGCGTGGTGGCCCGTGCTACATACGGCTATGACAACCGGTATATGATTGAAGCCAGTGCGGGTATGACCGGAAGTGAGAACTTTTCCGACGGGAATCGTTGGGGCATCTTCCCCGCAGTCGGAGTGGCCTGGTACGTCAGCCACGAGCGATTTATGGAAGGAATCAGCGACTACATCAGCAAATTGAAACTGAGGGCCTCCTACGGTATTACCGGTAACGATGAGATTGGAGCGTCCAACCGTTTCCCCTATCATGGTAGCATCAATACAAAAGTGGACGGATATAATTTCGGTTTGGTGCCGGGACTCGGCGGATATGCCACCAACTATTTGACGGGAGTTGTGGAAGGTAACTTTGCCCTGCCCGGTCTCTCTTGGGAAATCGAGAAGAAACTGAATATCGGTATTGACTTGGGTTTGTTCAACGGCAGAGTAGATTTGAGTGCCGACTACTTCTTCAACCGGAGAAGCGACATCCTGCTGCAACGCAAAACTGTGTCTCAAGTAACCGGTTTCCGCAATATGCCCTTTCAGAATTTCGGTATCGTGGACAACCGGGGTATCGACGCCAGCCTTGTCCTGAAACAGCGCATTGGGCAGGTGAGCCTCTCCGCCCGAGGCAACATCACCTACGCGAAAAACAAGATTAAAGAGTACGATGAAGAACCCCAGCGGTTCGACTATCAGAACTACACCGGAAATTCGATAGGAGACGACATGCTGTACATAGCCGACGGGCTCTATACTCCGGATGACTTTGACATCACTACGGCTGCCAACGGTGCGCAGACTTATCGATTAAAAGAGGGTATGCCTGTTCCCGCAGCCTTGGTCGCTCCCGGTGACATCAAGTACAAGGACCTGAACGAGGATGGTGTCATCAACGGATACGACCGAACTTACAAGCACGGCTTCTACAACGATCTACCGGAAATCGTGTATGGATTCGGTCTGAATGCCGAGTGGAAAGGCTTCTTTGCAGGCGTGTTCTTCCAAGGTGCCGCACACAGTTCCATGAGCGTGCTGGCCTCCATGCCGTTTGCCTACGGAGTGGACAGCGGTTCTGTCCGCCAAGAGGTAAGCAATCACTGGAGAGCCTCTGACCCTTACAACCAAAACGTGCTCTACCCCCGCTTGCACGACAGCCATTTTGCCCACAACACCCTGCCTAGCACTTGGTGGCAGCGCGATGCCGGTTTCCTCCGTCTGAAGAATATCGAGATAGGTTATGAGTTCAATGAAAAAGCCCTGCGCGCTTTACGGCTGAAAAATCTCAGGCTCTACCTGCAAGGTAACAACATTGCCGTGTGGGACAACATCAAGTTCTGGGACCCGGAATTGGGTGGAGACAATTTAGGTGCCAAATATCCGCTGAGCAGCAATTACACAATCGGAATTGAAGTTACATTCTAAAACATAAAAAGTATGAGAATCTTAAATAAAATAAAGGCTGCGGCATCAGCCTGTGTTTTGAGTTTATCTCTGGTCGGATGCAGTGATTACCTGGATGTTTCCGACGAAATGGCCGAAAGCTTGGATATAGAAGAAGTATTCAGTAACCCCACTTATACCCGCCAATGGCACGCCAACCTGTTCGGGTGTATCTCAGAGTATTCAAGTATCGGAAGAAACGTACAAAGCGGTCTGGCTGGTGTGTGGGTGTCTATGTGTGGAGAAACCACCATCGGTGGCTCGGGATGGACAGAAATGATCGGCGGATTCACCGCAGACACTGCCCCCTACCATCGTTGGGGAGATTTGTACCGCTACATCAGGGACGCGCATATTTTCCTAGACCGGGGCACGGCATTGGGAGGCATTGACGATTTGTCTCGGATAACTGAGGAGGAGATGAGAAGAATGAAAGCGGAAGCGAAATTCTTGATTGCGTACAGCCACTTCTCTCTGTTCGAGTTATACGGGCCCGTTCCCGTCATGGCCGATGACATTGACCCGGAAGCCAAGGAACTGGATTTTGCCCGGTCTTCCGTGGACGAAATAGTCAACTTCATCGACAACCTTTTGGTGGAGGTGATAGAGTCTGGCGACCTGCCCCAGACCATTATCGAAAACCCTTCCGCTGAAGGAAATGACAAATACAACCTGTATGAGATTGCCCGCCCTACTGTGACTACCGCCTTGGCCTTGCGCGCCAAATTGTGGGTGTATGCCGCTTCTCCCCTGTTCAACGGAGGATATGCCGAAGCCTTAGAGTTGCAGAACAATGACGGAAAGCAATTGTTTGCCGCTTACGATGCCAACAAATGGAAGATTGCCAAACAACGGCTGGAAGACCTGTTCAGGAACACGACCAAGAACGGACACGAGCTGTTTACCGTAAAGAACCCAGACGGCACCATCAATCCTGACGAGTCCTACTACCAACTGTTCATGAACTACAATGACGAGATTCTGTGGTCCACCGGTGTGAATCACTGGCACACCTCCATGGAGGCCAATACCAATGCAAGAGACTGCAAAGGCTGGGGCTATCTCGGCGTATCACAGGAATTGGTGGACGCCTATTTCATGAAGAGCGGACTGACGATTGACGACAAGGGCACCGAATACCGGGAAGAGGGTTTCTCCGATGTGGTCAATCCTTGCAACGAAAACAAACGGTTGGACAAAAACGTGTTCAACATGTATGTCAACCGCGAGCCGCGCTTCTATGCCAGCATCGGCTACGAAGGTAAGAGCTGGCACATCCAGCCTCCTGGCAAGCCCAATTACACTTTAGGTTTCGCCAGAGGAGAGGGAAGTGACATTTCTTCAGCAGATAATCCGCGCACCGGATATCTCCCCACCAAGCTCAAGAACAGGAAAGTGATGGCTCGATATGATGGCTATCCTCAGCGTTGGGGCCGTCCCTCCATCTTGTTCCGGTTGGCCGACTTCTATCTCTACTATGCAGAGGTCTGCAACGAAATCAACCCTAACGACCCCAACATCATCAAATGCTTGGATGAGGTGAGAAAACGTGTCGGCATACCGGGCTATCAGGAACTGGCCACTTCCGGAAAAAAGAACATCATCGGAAACCAGGCGCTGCAACGCAAGATGATTCAGCGCGAGCGTCAGGTGGAACTGGCGATGGAAGGCCAACGCTATTTTGACATCCGTCGCTGGATGATTTGCGGACCGGGTGAAGATGCGGACCAGAGCGTGTTCCATGCCATGAACATGAACGGCTTCAAGGATAAACCAGCCGGTGACCCCAAGTCTTATTTCACCCGTATCCTGTTAGAGAGACGTGCCTGGCATAGGGCGATGTATCTCTACCCGATACCTCAGGCTCAGATTCAAATCAGCAAGTTACTAGTGCAGAATCCATTATGGTAAACTGATTTTCATCACAGATTAAGGGGGTATTTTAACTCACCACAGAGTTGCACGGAGTTTTTACGAACTGATTATCAGCAGTTATACTCTGTGAAACTCTGTGTCCTCTGTGGTAAAAAGGAGTTTTGACACACCCTCGTATGGTGAATTTTATATAACAAGAATTACATAACTATGAAAATGATAAATAGAATGAAAATATTCCGATTACTTCCACTTTGCCTGTTACTCTTCGTCTCGTGCAACAACGAAAAAGATAGAACGATAACATTGGATAAATCCGTCTTACTGGACAAAATCGCAGGAGGATGGGCCGGTAAAATGGTCGGTGTGACTTACGGTGCTCCGACGGAGTTCAAATATTTAGGAAAAATCATAGAGGACTCCATACCTTGGGAACCTAAAAAGATAGAGAATGCCAAATGGGAGGACGACCTCTATGTGCAGATGACCTTGATGGATGTGATGGACCGAAAAGGCAGGAATGCCGACGCCAAAGTGTTTCAAGAGTTTTTCGCCAACTCGGGATATAAGCTCTGGCATGCCAATGCCCAGGCGCGCAAGAACTATCACGACAGCATTTTCCCGCCGATGTCCGGGCACCCGGACTATAACTTCCATGCCGATGACATCGACTTCCAGATAGAAGCGGACTTTATTGGCATGATGTGTCCCGGATTGCCTCAACTGGCCAGTCAGTGGTCTGACAAAATCGGCCACATCATGAACTACGGAGACGGTGTCTATGGTGGTGCATTTGTGGCTGCGTTATATACCGAAGCTTATTTGGAGAATGACATATACAAGATTATCACCAAGGCCTTACAGTCTTTGCCGGCTGAATCTGATTACTACAAGATTATCCAAGACGTATTGTCGTTCTACAAGGAAAACCCGAACGATTGGAAAGCCGCCTGGCAGAAGTTGCAAGACAAATGGGAGAATACCGACATCTGCGGTGTAGGCGTACCCTTTAACATTGACGCCAAACTGAATGGAGCCTATATCGCTTTAGGCTTGCTGTATGGCGAAGGCGATATCAACAAAACCATGGACATTGCGACCCGCTGCGGGCATGACTCGGATTGCAATCCCTCTACTGCATTGGGAGTACTAGGAGTGGTTAAAGGCTATCACAGCTTCCCCGATGCTTACAAAGAGGTATTGAGTAACGTCAAAGATACCCTTTTCGTGCATACCAACTATACTTTGGAGAAAGCCATCTATAAGACATTAGCATATATCGAAAAGAATGTCACCGACTGTGGAGGCAAAGTGAGCGAGGAGTGCATTGAATTCAAGTTGCAAGAGTCCCGGCCACTGGCATTCGAAGCCTCGTTCCCCAATCTCGTTTTTGACAAGCGCATCGCCATTCCTAAAGAGAGTTCGTGTGTGCCCCAAGGAAAATGGGAAATGCAGAACAATGTGTTGTTCAGCGACCAAGCAGGAGATGAAATCAGCTTCGAATTTGAAGGCAGCGGAATAGCCCTGTACGGATGGTGGATCAGAAATGGCGGCAAGGCAGATGTCTATGTGGATGGTGTATGGAAACGCACCATTGACTGCTATTACAATTACGGCAAGCATGAACATAAGAATGCCAATATTTACCATATCTTGAACTTGGGGAAAGGAAAACATCAAATCAAATTGGTGGTAAGAGGCGAGAAAAGGCCGGAATCGGAAGGATGTGTAATCGGCATTACAGAGGCTGTCATCTTCAAATGAGATTAAAATGAGAATCATTCATGTTTTTGTCCTGTTGCTGTTAGGAGTTGCTGCTTGGGCAGCAACTCCTATCAAGGGGTTGTTGGAACGCATAGACAAAGGAGCATCGCGCAAATTTATCATTGAGCAGACGAACGCTCCGACCGACTTTTTCGAGTTGGACCAAAAGGACGACAAGGTTGTGGTTCGTGGCAACAATTATGTATGCATCGCCACCGGCCTGAATTGGTACCTGAAGTATTATGCAGGGATTCATCTCTCATGGAACAGCATGCAGGCTGAGTTGCCAGAGGTGTTGCCTGCTGTGAAGCAGAAAGAACGCCACGAAACGACCATGAAGTATCGCTATAATTTCAACTATTGCACATTCTCGTACACGATGGCCTTTTGGGATTGGGAGCGCTGGGAGAAGGAAATCGATTGGATGGCACTGCATGGCATTAACCTGCCCTTATCCATTGTAGGAGCAGATTGCGTTTGGTATCATGTGCTGGATAAGTTAGGTTATACCCCAAAGGAAATCAATGAGTTTATTGCCGGTCCGGGATTCCAAGCCTGGTGGCTCATGAATAATTTGGAGGGTTGGGGCGGTCCGAACCCGGACAGTTGGTACAAGAAGCAGATGGCCTTGCAACAACGGATTGTCAAACGGATGCGCGAATATGGCATCGAGCCTGTATTTCCGGGGTATTCCGGAATGGTTCCCCATAATGCCAAAGAGAAATTAGGATTGAACGTATCCGACCCGGGGTTGTGGTGCGGCTATCATCGACCCGCTTTCTTACAACCGACCGACTCACGTTTCCAAGAGATAGCCTCTTTGTACTATAAGGAGATGAACAAACTGTTTGGCAAAGCTAATTATTACAGTATGGATCCGTTTCATGAAGGAGGAAGTGTGGCTGGAGTGGATTTGGATGCGGCAGGAAAGTCAATCATGCAGGCCATGAAAAAGAACAACCCCAAATCGGTCTGGGTGGCACAAGCGTGGCAGGACAATCCCCGCCCCAAGATGATTGAGAACTTGAAGTCCGGTGATTTTATTGTACTTGATCTGTTCGCGGAAAGTCGTCCACAATGGGGGAATCCCGAATCGACATGGTACCGGAAGAACGGCTTCGGCCAACATGACTGGATTTTCTGCATGTTGTTGAATTATGGAGGAAATGTAGGTTTGCATGGGAAGATGGAGCATATTATCAATGAGTATTATAACGCCAAAGAAAGTCGGTTTGGAAAAACAATGAAAGGCATTGGTCTGACTATGGAGGGAAGCGAGAACAATCCGATCATGTTTGAATTAATGACCGAGTTGCCTTGGCGATCACAACGTTTTGACAAAGACCAATGGCTAAAATCCTACACAAAAACCCGTTATGGGAAAAGCAATTCCGCTGTAGAAAAAGCCTGGAGGCTATTGAGTAACTCCATTTACAATTGCCCACCGGCTAGCACCCAGCAAGGAACTCACGAGTCTGTATTTTGTGCGCGTCCTTCCGAACATCCTTATCAAGTTTCGAGCTGGTCGGAGATGAACGATTATTATCATCCCAATGATGTCATTCGCGCTGCCTCACTGATGGTTTCCGTAGCCCATCAATTCAAAGGGAATACCAACTTTGAATATGATTTGGTGGATATTGTTCGTCAAGCGATTGCCGAGAGAGGACGTCTCATCGAAAAGGTTGTGGAAGCGGCCTATGCCTCGGGCGACAAAGTTTTGTATAAAGAGGCATCCAACCGTTTCTTGAACCTGATTCTCCTTCAGGATAAATTGCTGGCCACACGCCCGGAATTTAAAGTGGGAACTTGGATTAATCGTGCCCGTGACTTAGGAAATACGTTGGAGGAAAAAGCCCTCTACGAATGGAATGCCCGTGTGCAGATTACGACTTGGGGCAACCGAACAGCCGCAGATAAAGGCGGATTACGCGATTATGCTCATCGGGAATGGAGCGGACTGCTAAAAGATTTCTATTATATGCGTTGGAAAACATGGTTTGATTACCAGACCAAACTGCTCAATGGGGAAAAACCGAAGGCAATAGACTTTTATGCCATCGAAGAAGCTTGGACTAAACAGACCAATGCCTATTCCAACCAACCGGAAGGTGATTGCATACAAACTGTAAAACAAATATTTGCTGAATTGTTTTAAATTAGATATTAAGAAATGACCATTAACTATTTTGAAGCTATGAGATATGTATATTCGATAATTGCAGGTTTGTTCTTGTTCCCATGTCTGAGTTGTAGTACAGATACAGCGGAGTGGTTGGATGAAGAAAAACCGATCGATGCTGTTCCTGTAAAAGGGATGAAACTGGTATGGAATGATGAATTCAATAGAACTGAATTGGATGCGGACAAGTGGTTCACTCAATATTATTCTACTTTAGATTTTGTGACAAAAACCAAATGGGAACAATTTCAGAGCGGAATTCTTCCTGAACCTGCGTATAAATTTACAGGAAATTCCATTGTGCTATATATTGATGAAAAAAAACCGGAAAAGGCTTATTGGGAATCTAGCGGTAGAAAAATATCTTCCATCCAGACCTACGATTGGAGATTAAATAAAAATTTATTGGGTGATAAGGTGGGTGGATACATAGAAGCACGCATTCGTAGAAATGCGACTGAAGGTGCTCAGCTCGTAAACACCGCATTTTGGTTCGATTCTCCCGGCCCCGATGCGAAATATTTTATCGAGGAAGGAAATACTGCCAAAAATACAATCGGAGTACGGCCGCGTGGGCAAGTCTTTGAGATTGACATGTGCGAGTACTTGAATACGGAGATCGTACTTCATGGCAACGTCAATTCAAAGGGTGAGTATGAGTACAGTATTGGAAAATACTTGGTGAATGATGTGAATTTTAAGAACAGATGGACAACCCATGCCTTGCTCTGGACACCCAATTCCCTGAAATTTTACATTGATGGTATATTGAAAAAAGAATGGTCAGATCCCAACGACATTAAATCTCCTAATCATTATATGAACATTTATTTTGGTGCGTATGGGAAAGGAGGAACCGTGTCAACGGAAGTTGACTATATCCGGTTCTATCAGTGGGATTTGGAGGAGGGCAATGAACTTCCTAACGGTAATTTTGAATATGGTGACGGTTTGTACCCTTGGGAAGGTGACGCACAAATCGACAAGAACAATGTAAAAGACGGGAAACAAGCTTTGTCCATTGCATCCGGGAAACAAATAAGCCAATATGTCTATGTCGATCACACCTCTTCTTACTGCTTAGAATATTGGAGTAGCGGTTGTCTGGAAACGAAAGTCGAAAACATTATTCCTGTGGTTGGAAATGTACAGGATACTTTTCAGAAAGAGACAAACTTCGATTCCTATACTAAGGAAACCATCGTATTTTCTTCAAAGGAAGAAGTCGGCATAAATAAGGCTACCGTAAAAGTAACTTTCCGCAATAAAGGAAACAGCCCTGTGCTGGTTGACCATGTAGTTTTGAAAAAAGGTTTACGATAATACGTTCACCAATTCATGCTTTTAACAGTTAAAACGGTATATATGAAAAAAACTCTATTTTCATGCTGTGTCCTCATAGCCCTGCTATGGGGCACTACTTTGGAGTTGATAGCCCAACCCGCCCAAAGACTGATTAACGTAGTGGTATCACCCGACCACACCGACTGGAAATATAAATCCAAGGAGGAGGTCACTTTCACGGTTCAAGTGTTCAAGGACGAGAATCTGTTGGAGAATGCAATGATAGATTACGAGATAGGACCGGAGTGTTTTCCGGTAGAAAAGAAATCCAATGTTGTATTGAAAAAGGGGAAGACCACTTTGAAGGCGTCACTGAAGGAACCGGGCTTTTTACGTTGCAGAGTGTTGGCCAAGGTGGACGGACGTCAATACGAGGGTTTGGCCACGGTAGCTGTTGAAGAAGAAAAGATAGTGCCGTGCACTTCCCATCCGGAAGACTTTGACAACTTTTGGAAACAGGCTATCGAAGAAGCCCGTAAGTTGCCACTTGACCCCAAAATGATTCTGCTGCCCGAAAGATGCACTGAGACTCAGAATGTATATCACATTAGTTTTCAGAACCACATACCGTGCTCCCGCATCTATGGAATCTTAATCGTGCCGAAAAAAAAGGGTCGTTATCCGGCCATTCTGCAAGTTCCCGGAGCCGGCATCCGCTCGTATAGAGGACTCAACTTAGGAGATAATATCATTACGCTGGAAATCGGCATCCATGGTATTCCCGTCGATTTGCCTCAAGGGATATATACCGATTTGTCTTCCGGACCTTTGAGTTGGTATCAGGAAATCAACAAGCACGACCGCAACGGCCATTATTACAAGCGAGTGTACGTGGGTTGTGTGAAAGCGGTGGACTTTATTTATTCTTTGCCGGAATTTGACGGTTCGACCATTGGTGTAACTGGTGGAAGCCAAGGAGGCGCGCTTTCTATTGTAACAGCCGGTCTGGACCCACGCATCAAATTCCTAGCCGCACTCTATCCGGCGCTTTGTGACCATGCCGGCTATTTGAACGGACGTGCAGGAGGATGGCCGCACTATTTCAGGTATACCCCACCCAAAGCAAACGAGATGGAGACATTGGCCTATTTCGATGTGGTCAACTTTGCTCGTCGCATAAAAGTTGAGGGATGGTACAGCTGGGGATTCAACGACCAGACTTGCCCTCCCACCTCCATGTATGCTGCCTATAATGTCATTCCGGGAAACAAGGAGTTGCATCTTTACCTGAGAACCGGACATTGGACCTATCCAGAACAGGAGAGGGCACGGTTAGAGTGGTTAAAAGAAAAATGCAAATAAAGAGATTACCCTTATACTATTTTAATGTCGTATCATGAAAAAAATCATAGTCATAGGCAGTTCCAATGTGGACATGGTGATGAAGACCTCTCACCTGCCCGCTCCTGGCGAGACCATCCTCGGAGGGGAGTTTCTGATGAACCAAGGAGGAAAAGGAGCCAACCAAGCGGTTGCAGTCCGAAGAATGGGCGGCAACTTGATATTCATGGCCAAATTAGGGAATGACATCTTGGGACGGCAGTCTTTGGAATATTTTGAAAACGAAGGCATAGATACCCGATACCTTACGCTCACTGAAAACGCAGCTTCCGGAGTGGCACTGATTAGTGTGGACAGCCAAGCTGAGAATAGCATTATTGTGGCCTCGGGGGCCAACATGCTACTGAATGAACAAGATGTGGATCGGATAACGGAAGAGATGGAAGAAGGAGATATCCTCCTGATGCAACTGGAAATACCGCTTCAGACTGTGGTCTATGCCGCTAAAAAAGCTTTTGAAAAAGGAGTAAAAATGGTGTTGAATCCAGCTCCTGCCTGTAATCTGCCCCAAGAGTTGTTCCCATACTTATACATGATTACCCCGAACGCCATCGAAGCCGAAATGCTTGCAGGCATGAAATTAGGTACTGATGCCGAAGAAGTAGGGAAAAAACTGTATGAGATGGGAGTAAAGAATGTCATCATCACCTTAGGAGCAAAGGGGTGCCTCATCATAGAAGAGGGCATCTCCTATCACGTCGATGCCTTTAAAGTGAAACCTATTGACACCACGGCTGCCGGAGATACATTCAATGGAGCGTTGTGCGTAGGCCTGGCAGAGGGGATGGACTTAAAACAAGCAGCAGTGATAGCTTCCAAAGCCTCCTCCATTGCCGTAACCAGAATGGGCGCACAACCTTCCATTCCTTATCGTAAAGAAATAAATACGAATATCTAAGAAATAACGAATATGTTTATAGTTGAAAATTACGAATTGGCAGTGGTGTTGTGCTGGGTGACGATGCTCTGCTGGGGTTCATGGGGAAATACCCAAAAATTGGCGGCCAAGACATGGCGTTACGAATTGTTCTATTGGGATTATGTAATTGGTATACTTCTCTTCTCGCTGATTTTGGGATTGACCTTAGGAAGTTATGGAGAGGCAGGCCGTAGATTTATACAGGACTTGCAACAGGTAAGTGCCGAAAATGTGCAAAGCGCTTTTATTGGCGGCATCATTTTCAATGCTTCCAATATCTTGTTGTCGGCCTCCGTATCGCTGGCCGGTATATCGGTGGCTTTCCCTATAGGAGTAGGGCTGGCTTTGGTATTGGGGGTATTCATCAACTACTTCACCATGCCGAAAGGCGATCCTGTCATCCTCTTTTCGGGTGTCCTCCTCATCGTGCTGGCTATTGTTTTCAATGGAGTGGCTTCCCATAAAGTATCTAAGGCATCTGGACAGAACAGCCGGAAAAAAGGCATTGTGATAGCCATCTGTGCCGGCATTCTGATGGCCTTCTTCTATCGTTTCGTAGCAGCCGCCATGGATTTAGAGAACTTGGAATCGCCTACGGCCGGTATGATGACGCCCTACTCCGCCCTATTTGTGTTTGCCATAGGTATCTTTGCCAGCAACTTCCTGTTCAATACGTTGGTGATGAAAAAACCTTTTACCGGAGAACCGGTGAATTACAGCCAGTACTTCAAAGGGAGTTTCAGCACTCACTTAGTGGGTATCTTGGGAGGCATTATCTGGGCATTGGGAACCGCATGCAGCTATATTGCTGCCGGTAAAGCCGGTGCGGCCATATCTTATGCCTTAGGACAAGGAGCGACAATGGTCGCCGCATTGTGGGGTGTATTTATCTGGAAAGAATTTAAAGGCGCTTCAAGATTCACCCGTCTGTTACTGACCCTCATGCTCATCCTCTTCATTTCGGGGTTGGCTTTAATTATTGTATCTGGTGGAAATTAAAAAGAAACAAGTTATGAAAAAATATATCATTGCTTTAGGCGTTTTATGCCTATGTTTAGAGTTGGTGGCTCAGAGCTACCCTAAAAAGAAAAATGCAATCCGAATTTTAACTTACAACACACACTATTGCAAGGGAGCCTCAGACCCTGGAGAGATAGCTAAAGAAAATATAGAGCATCTGGCTCAGATTATCAAAACTTTGGATGCCGATATTGTAGCCTTGCAGGAACTGGACAGTGCTTCAGTAGGCCGGGGGAACCGGTATCTGTTGAAAGACATAGCTGATGCAACAGGCTGCAAATACATACCGGTATATGGGAATGCCGCTCCATTCGACGGAGGCAGTATCGGTTGCGGAGTATTGGTCAAGAAAAAACATCCTATTCAAAGCACCGAAGTCATTCCTTTGCCGGGAGACGAGCCAAGGGTTGCCGTGAAAATAGATTTCAAGCATTTTGTCTTTATTGGTACGCACTTCGATCTCAATGACGAAAAGCGTAAAGAAGGGGCCGCAATAGTGTGTCATTTAATGAAAGATGAAGAGAGACCGGTGTTCCTTGCCGGCGATTTAAACGATTCTCATCGTTGGGCCAAGGGGGGCATAGCCTTTCCTGTATGGAGGAAACAGTTTAAAATCATTAGCGATATCAACGGTAATTCCATTCCGAGAAGGACGGATGACGGAGCTTTAATCGATTATGTACTTTTGTTGGATAATCAAAAGGCATCAGAGGTAAAGATTTGCCAATCAAGCATCGTACGCACTCTTTCCATTGACGGGAAAACAGTAGATACCGGTACCGTTTCGGATCATTATCCTATTTTTGTTGATGTAAAACTATAGCACACCGATATGATGATCAAAAGAAATCTCCTCAAATTGTTCCTTTTCGGTTTATCGCTTCTGCCGGAGATGTCATCTGCCCAGCAATGGCCATACCAACAAAGTTCCCTTCCCATAACTGAAAGGGTGGATGATTTGTTGGGACGCATGACTCTGGAAGAAAAAATAGCACAGATCAGACATATCCATTCATGGAACATATTCAATGGTCAGGAACTGGATATGGACAAGCTCAAGAATTTCACCGGAGGCCTGAGTTGGGGGTTTGTAGAAGGATTTCCACTGACAGGAGCCAACTGCAAGAAAAACATGCAGTTGATACAACAATTCATGGTGGAGCATACACGCTTGGGAATCCCCGTATTTACCGTTGCCGAGTCATTGCACGGTTCGGTACACGAGGGTTCCACAATTTATCCCCAGAATATAGCCTTGGGAAGTACCTTCCGGCCGGATTTGGCTTACCGGAAAGCAGCCATGATAACCAAAGACCTTCACGCGCAGGGAATACACCAGGTATTGGCGCCTTGCATCGACGTGGTGAGAGATTTGCGGTGGGGACGCGTGGAAGAGTCCTTCGGCGAAGACCCTATATTATGTGGACAGTTTGGCATCGCCGAAGTCAAAGGATATATGGACAACGGCATCTCCCCCATGCTGAAACATTACGGTCCTCACGGAAATCCGTTGAGCGGATTGAACTTAGCTTCGGTAGAATGCGGACTTCTGGACTTGCATGAGGTTTATTTGAAACCGTTTGAAATGGTGATTCGGAACACGCCCGTATGGGCAGTCATGTCCACTTACAATTCCTGGAATCATGTGCCGAATTCGGCTTCGTATTATTTATTGACAGAGATTTTGCGCGGACAGTTCGGCTTCAAAGGGTATGTCTATTCGGATTGGGGAGCCATCGAAATGCTGAAAACGTTCCATCGCGTGGCGCATGATTCTGAGGAAGCGGCCATGCGGGCTTTTACGGCCGGTCTTGATGTAGAAGCCTCCAGCAACTGTTACCCCGAACTGGTCAACCTGATACGGAAAGGAAAGTTGGATGAAGAGGTACTGAATGAATCGGTGCGCCGAGTATTGTATGCCAAATTTAAAATGGGGCTTTTTGAAGACCCGTATGGCAAACAATATGCTCAATGTGAGATGCACGAACAAGAAAGCATACGATTGTCGAAAAAGATTGCGGATGAATCGGCTGTCTTATTGAAAAATGAGAACGGGCTTTTACCATTGAATGCTGACAAGTTGAAATCTGTTGCAGTGATTGGTCCTAATGCGGACCAAGTGCAATTCGGAGACTACTCATGGACCCGTAACAATAAAGACGGAGTGACTCCGTTAGAAGGTATCAGGCAGCTACTGGGAGATAAGGCTACAATCCATTATGCCAAGGGATGTGACATCGTGTCCTTGAATGCCGACGGAATTGAGGAGGCTGTGGAAGCGGCACAAAAAAGTGAAGTGGCCATCCTGTTTTGCGGAAGTGCCAGTGCGGCTCTTGCACGTGATTACAAAAGTTCGACCAGTGGCGAAGGATTTGATTTGAACGACTTGAATCTGACCGGAGTGCAAGGCGAACTGATTAAAGCCGTGTATGAAACCGGAACACCGGTAGTGTTGGTTTTGGTAAGCGGAAAGCCGTTTGCCTTACCTTGGGAGAAGAAACACATTCCGGCCATCTTGACCCAATGGTATGCCGGAGAACAAGCCGGCCATTCGATTGCGGATATTTTGTTTGGAAGGGTTTCTCCTTCAGGAAGACTGACATTTTCTTATCCGCAGAGCACAGGACATTTGCCGGTATATTATAACCATCTTCCTTCCGACAGAGGATTTTACAAAATTCCCGGAAGTTATGAATCTCCGGGAAGAGATTACGTCTTCTCATCGCCGGACGCTCTTTGGGGCTTTGGCCATGGATTGACTTATACCTCTTTTGCTTACAAGAATCTAAAAAGCGACAAAGAACATTATGAACTCAATGATACGATATACCTGGATATTGACATTGAAAACACAGGGAAAAGAGCGGGAAAAGAGGTCGTACAGCTGTATGTGAATGACAAAGTGAGTTCAATGGTTACTCCCGTAAAGCAACTGAGGGATTTTAGGAAAGTGAGCGTTAAAGCCGGTGAAACCAAGACGGTGAAACTGAAAGTCGCCGTGAATGACCTTTATATGGTAACTGCCGATAATAAAAGAGTGGTCGAACCGGGAGAGTTTGAACTGCAAGTAGGAGCTGCCTCCGACAATATCCTCCAGATGAAAACAGTCACTGTCGGTAAATTTGCATCTGCCGTTACTGTCGAGAAACAAAAAACGGTAAAAAGCAGTAAGATAATTCCTGTACATGGAGAAATAAGGGATGTGCAAGCTACCTTGATAGAGAAGGTCAACATCCATGCCAAGAGCACAGGAAAGCTTCTTGGGAAAAGCGATGAGAAGGGCTGCTATAAGATTAACGCAGGAAATCAGGAGGTATTGGTATTCAGTAAAAAAGGATACCAAAAGTTGGAAGTACCTGTCGACAATCAAGAAGCCATCAATATACGCATGAACTACGGCGAACATTAAGACGCTGTAATCATCTAATCGTTTTCAAACAAAAGAGAAAAAGACCTCATAAAACCAGTCAAAACCAGTTGCAGAGTGTGAGAAATACGGGATTCAATAAGGGTCCCGTATTTTTTTATAACCGAAAGATGATAGGATATTCCATTTATTACACTATCTTTGTTCAATACGCATGAATCAGGAGTTTGTCATCAGTGATGAGCAACAACTTGAAATGTACTCCACTTATGAGCGCTTGAGTAAAATGAAAAATCTTAAATTATTGAAATACAATGGAATCATTCAGCCTACTCTTTAAAAAATATAAAGAACCATTCATATCTTTTGCCAATTCTTATCTGCACGATAGGGTTGCAGCAGAAGATATATATACGGATGCAATGGTGCAATATTGGGAAAAGAGGGATGAACTTTCTTCGGATGTAAATGTTCCGGCCTACATTCTTACCATAGTAAAAAATATGGCTTTAAACCACTTGCGGCATTTGCATGTAAGGGACCAGGTTGAAGATGAAATAGCCAATCATCGGATGCGCGAGTTGAACTTTAGAATCTCTTCATTGGAGTCGTGCGAACCTTTAGAGCTGTTTGCCTGGGAAATACGAGAAATCATCCGGAATACATTAGATGAACTGCCGGAACAGACACACATTATATTCCACAAAAGCCGGATTGAGCACAAAAAGAACAAAGAGATTTCAGAGGAATTGAACATCAGTATCAAAACGGTGGAATATCACATTTCCAAAGCACTGAAACTGCTGCATATACGCTTAAAGGACTATCTCCCCATTATATATCTGCTATTAACTTCTCATTATCGGTAAACCAGCGGCCGTTTGTCTTATACTGATATAGGTAGACGTATTTAACGTGAGTTCGATATAAGTATTAAATATATTTGATTGAATATTAGGAATATAGTGATAAATTTACAGCGCTAAATTATAACATTTAAAGCATTACCACTATGTTCACAGAGTCTAAAGTTACAGAGATTTATTATATGGCAGATGATTTTTGCAAGGAATTTACAGTCCAACAAGAAAAATATATGATTGAAGACAATTACCGTCCCCATCGCAATAACCCCAACCGTATGAGCGATGTGGAAATCATGGTTATCCTTATCCTGTTCCATTCGGACTGTTTTCGTTGTTTCAAACACTATTATCAGGAATATGTTTGCAGGCATCTGCCCCACTTGTTTCCCAAGAGAATTTCGTATAACCGTTTCGTGGAATTGGAGAAAGAAGTGCTTCTTCCGCTGACTATCTTCATTAAACAAGTCCTGTTAGAGAAATGTACCGGAATCAGTTTTGTGGATTCCACACCCTTACGTGCCTGCCGTAATCAACGGATATTGATTCACAAGACTTTCGAAGGACTTGCCGAACGTGGAAGATGCTCTATGGGATGGTTCTTCAGATTCAAGCTGCATCTGATAATCAATGATAAAGGAGAGATTCTCATTTTATGTTTACTCCCGGCAATGTGAATGACAGGGAACCATTGAAACAAGAAAAGTTTCTGGAAAACATAAAGGGAAACTTGTGTGCGGACAAGGGATATATCGGTCAAACTTTGTTCGAGAACCTCTTTCTTAATGGTATACAGACGATTACTAAGGTCAAGAATAATATGAAGAACTCCTTGATGAGTATCGCTGATAAGATATTGCTTAGGAAGAGAGCTCTGATTGAAACTGTCAATGACGGGCAACTAGCTATGTTCTGATTATATCAAACTCACGTAAATACTACCTATGGTTGTATACTATTTTCCAAAAATAAATCTTATTGAATATCAAAAGATTATTTTTAATGACCTATGGGAGGATTCACACAAAATTTTGGAAAAACCTTCAATGAATTAAAGCAAAAACATAGAGAACCTTTTTATCAAGCTACAACCAGTCTATATTTTTCTCAGGAAATGTGAGAAATAAGTTAGCCAAACACCTCCACAACAATAAAAGTATCTGATTTTCCAATTAGTAGATCATATTCATGTCAATTGAACAAGCTGTCTATTACCTTGCTGTTGTCGCATGGACTTTGTACAAGTCTCAATTCCGAAATATAAAGACAAGCCTTTTTAAATGCCAATAGAATCCACTATGACTATAATCCTCATCTCACAAAAATCAAAAATAGAAAAGAGGACTTTGGGGGTATATTCTTCGATTGGATAAAGAATTATACAGGATATGCAAGAAAGTGGGCTATGATGATAGGACTCATTTAACAGCTTGTAAATTCTATATTTATTAACACAATAAGTTAAAACGGACAATATTTATAAAGGCAGGATTGATATGTATAATGAGGAATTCTGGCAAACAATAAAAGAAGGAGGGGATTATACACCTCCTTCACAGTTTATCTCATCCATTCTGTGATCTTGTTCTTGGCATAGAAATAATAGAAAGCAAGTCCAAGCCAACTCGTAATGATGATTAAAACGATGAACAAAAGTTTTTCTCACCATAGCACCATTCGTTTTCTTTTATGGTAAGAACAAGGCCGATGATCCATATAATAAATCCAATCATAGCTTTATATTCGTTTATTTGTTATATCACCACAAAAGCATAACATTTTTTAATTTCAATAGTATGTACGGACTATTAATATGTTTTTATGAAAATGTTGTTTCTTTTGACAGAATCAAGCCTTCATTATTAACAGACGGTGTATGTTAACGTGAGTTCGAAATAAAATTAGAAAATAGACAGTTGTCCGTCATTGACAAAATTTACGTCAATGGCGGGCTTCTTTTCAAAAAAGCAGTATGCCGCGATAGCCGACA
>ENA-OROH01000891-OROH01000891.1-human-gut-metagenome-genome-assembly--contig:-NODE-891-length-31675-cov-18.408792_pt1 | contig 31675 bp, 31 predicted proteins | sample MGYA00242125_ERZ509042 | MGnify/ENA primary metagenome ERZ509042 (study PRJEB26280, sample SAMEA2338738) | human gut metagenome | biome: human gut; feature: human-associated habitat; material: faeces... | reverse complement strand
TCTGCATCCGCCGTGCGCGGCGCGATTACGATTTCTTCGTCGAATATTACTTCCCGCACTACACCGACGACCCGGCGACGGGCAGGCATACCGCGTGCGCGCCGTTCCAGATCGAGGCGGCGAACCGCGTGCTCCGCGACCGCAACTACAAGGGTATCGAGCAGTGGGCCCGCGGACACGCCAAGAGTACCCATTTCGACATCTTCATCCCCATGTGGCTCAAGATACAGGAGCCGCGCGAGCTGAACGTCATGGTCCTCGTCGGCAAGTCCGAGGAGAACGCCAAAACGCTGCTCGGCGACCTGCAGGCCGAGCTGCAGTTCAACCGACGCTACATCGCCGACTTCGGCGTGCAGTACAACGCGGGCGACTGGCAGGACGGCCGTTTCGTCACGGCCGACGGCTGCGCATTCTTCGCACGCGGTCGAGGACAGTCCCCGCGCGGTCTGCGCTACCGCAGCCGACGACCCGACTACATCGTAATCGACGACCTCGACGACGACGAGCTGTGCGAAAACGAGAGCCGCGTGAAGCGCCTTGTGAACTGGGTCAAGGAGGCCCTGTTCGGAGCCCTCGACGGCGGCCGCGGGCGGTTCATCATGGTCGGCAACCTCATCAGCAAGAACTCCGTGCTGGCGGCGATGGCCAAGAGCAAAGGAATGCACGTCTCGCGGGTGAACATCCTCGACAAACAGGGCAACGTCTCCTGGGGTGCGAAATGGACGCGCGAGGAGGTGCAGCAGATGGCCGACTTCATGGGATACCGCTCCTTCCAAAAGGAGTTCATGAACAACCCCATCACCGAAGGCGCCGTATTCCGGCAGGAGTGGATTCGCTGGCGCGAGCCGCTGCCGCTCTCGAAGTACGACTACCTGGTGGCCTACTGCGACCCGTCGTTCAAGAGCTCCTCGAAAAACGACTACAAGGCCATCAAGCTGTGGGGCAAGGTCGGCAGCGAACTCCATTGCCTCGCGGCCTTCGTGCGGCAGTGCTCCGTCGCGGAGATGGTGCGCTGGTTCTACGACCTGCACGAGCGGGTGCCTGAAAACGTCGTGGTCGAGTACTACATCGAGGCGAACTTCCTTCAGGACATCCTCCTCGACGAGTTCACGCGCGAGGGCAAGCTGCGCGGATACCAGCTCCCCATCCGCGCCGACCGACGCAAGAAGCCCGACAAGTTCCAGCGCATAGAGGCCATATCGCCCCTCTGGGAGCGCGGTTTCGTGTTCTACAACGCCCGGATGCAGCGCGACCCCGACATGCTCGCGGCCATCGACCAGACCCTCTGCTTCGAAAAGGGAATGTCCGGGCACGACGACGCCCCGGATGCCGACGAAGGGGCCATCTACAAACTCCAACAGCGCACGCGCGAGCAGGCATTCGTGCCGTCGATCGGGCGCAGACACATATCATCGAAACGAGTATGGTAAAACTATTCAGGGCGCTGGTATTCCGGCACCGCCTCGAAAAACAGATTCGCCTGGCCGACGAACGCAGGCGCAGGACGGGAAAGAAGCAGTTCGTCATCAACCTCGGAGGACGGCCTCTGTGCGTCTCGAAAGAGCGCATCCGCCAGCTCGTGGCGCAGAAGGTCTACCTTCCCGGCGTGACGGTAGCCGACATCGCTGCCGTGGCCATCTACAAAACCCGATAGCCGAATGTTCCTCGAAGAAAAGGACTACAAGGTCGTATGCACGGACGAGGTGCTCGAAATCGTCTCGCAGAGCGATCCCGAGACCCGTGCCAGGGCAGAGTTGAGCGCCCGGGAGGAGGCCGAGGGCTATCTGCGCGCCCGCTACGACACGCGCAGGGCCTTCGCGCAGCAGGGCCCCGACCGCAACCCCATGCTCGTGCGCGTCGTGGTCTGCATCGCACTCTACTACCTCGGGCAGTCGCTGCCTCAGTACATGGGCGACGAGCAGCGCCGGACGATGTACGACGATGCCGTCGCGTGGCTGCGCGACGTGCAGAGCGGGAAAACCATGCCCGACCTGCCGCTCTACGAATCCGAGGAGGGAGAAGACTTACAGAACCCCGTGCGCTTCGGGTCGCTCCCGGCACGCCGATACGGGTATTAAACACCTTTCAAAGACCTGTTAAACACCTATCGAATGGGTAAAAAGAAAATAGCTGCGGGCGGCGGATTCGAGGGCCGGACCTACGAATCGCTGCTCATGGCCGCGCGCGCCGCCAAGACCCCCGAGCAGAAGCGCAGCGTCCTCATACAGCTCAACCAGGTGACAGCGAACCTCACGCAGAAGGACATCGCAACCTGGCGCACGGCATGGCAGATGGCCATCAACGTCGAGAACCCCAAGCGGTCGAAGCTCTACGACTGTTACACCGATGCGCTGATAGACCTCCACCTGACGGGCTGCATGGGCCAGCGCGACGGCAAGACCCTGCAAAAGAAGTTCGTCCTGCGAACCCGGGACGGAAAAGAGGACGTCGAAGCAAAAAAGATGTTCGAGCGACAATGGTTCGCCGACTTCGTGGAATACGTCCTCGAATCCCGCTATTGGGGGCATACGCTCATACAGATGGGCGATGTGGTGACCGTGAACGGCGTCCGCACCTTCACCGACGTGTCCGTCGTGCCGCGCAAGCACGTGATTCAGGAGTTCGGGGTCATCGTCAGGGATGCGGGCGACGACCCCCAGCGGGGCGTGAGCTTCCGGACGGGGCCCTATTCGAAGTGGTGCGTCGAGGTCGGGAAACCCCGCGACCTCGGGCTGCTGCTCAAGTGCGTCCCCCAGGCGTTCTCGAAGAAGAACATGCTGGCATACTGGGATGTCTTCGGTGAGATATTCGGCATGCCCATACGCATCGCCAAGACCAACGTCCAGACCGGGTCGGAGCGCAGCCGCATCGAGTCGATGCTCGAGAACATGGGCGCCGCGGCATGGGGGCTCTTCCCCGACGGTACGGACATCGACATCAAGGAGTCGAGCCGCGGCGATGCCTTCAATGTTTACGACCGCCGCATCGACCGTGCCAACTCCGAGATGTCGAAGGGGCTGCTGAACCAGACGATGACCATCGACAACGGCTCCTCGCTCTCGCAAAGCGAGGTGCACCTGGAGGTCTTCGAGAACGTCTGCGCGGCCGACGCCGCGATGGTCCGCAATATCGTGAACGACAAACTCATCCCCCTGATGCTCGAACACGGCTTCCCCCTCGGGGGCTTGAGCTTCGACTGGGACGACGCCGCATCCTTCTCGCCCGCAGAACGCCGCGAGATGGAGCGCATGATCCTCCAGTCCTACGACGTGGACCCGCAGTATTTCATCGACCGATACAAGATTCCCATCACGGGGAAACGCTCGGACGGTTTTTTCGAGTAGGGGCTCCTTCCGGCGGAGGGAAGGGAAGCCCCGACGAGAAAACCGCACTCAAGGCCGCACGTGCGGCACGATACGTCCTCTTCCGCCAGGCGTTGGGAGACCTCTATGCCGAGAGCGTGATGACGCTCCGACGCGACCGCATGCCCCGATTCCGGCATGCGGCGTTCCGCAAGGCCGCACGGGCCGTGTATGAAAACGGAGAGTTCGAACCCGCGATGCTGCGCGACGAGCGTGTGCGGGGGCTGATCGACGAGACGAACCGCGTGCTCTCGTCCGCGCTCGCCGTATCGCACGAGACACCGCCCGAGCTCACGGCGGCCCTGCGCAACAACGTCTTCGTATTCTCCGGGCTGAAGGCCTACCACTCCCTCGCGGAACTCGGGCTGTCGCTTACCAACGACGACGGCAGCACCCGCTCCTGGGCCGACTTCTACAACGACGTGAAGGCCGTCGACGGACGCTATAACGGCAACTACCTCTATGCCGAATACAATCATGCCGTCCATTCCGCACAGATGGCCGTGAAGTGGCACGACTGGGAGAAGGACGGCGACGAGTACGACCTGCAGTACCGCACGGCGGGAGACGAGCGCGTGCGCGAGGCGCACCGAAGGCTCGACGGCGTGACGCTCCCGCCCGGCGACAAGTTCTGGAACCGATACCTCCCGCCGAACGGCTGGAACTGCCGCTGCAACGTCGTGCAGGTTCTGCGCGGCGAATATCCCCGTTCCGACAGCGACGCCGTGACGGCCATCGGCGACGAGTACACCCGCGACCTCAAGGCACAGATGTTCCGCTTCAATGCCGGAAAGACGCTCACCATATACCCCGAGAAACATCCGTATTACAAGGCGCCCAAGCAGGTCAAGGAGCTGATCCGGGAAATGTCCGAGGAAGAGATGACCCAACAGCGTATCGAGGAAATGATCGGGGAACTACCAGACAACCTTTCGGCCGAAGAAAAACGGGCCATCGCAGAACACAATCTCGAGATCGAAAAGGTGTTGAAGATGACCAAAGGAAAGCGTATGACCGTCGAACAGGCCGATGAACAGTCTGCGAACCCGAAGCACAGAGAAGAGTATGTTTTAGACCCGCAGGGCCCGTATCGGGATCGGCGAGGAAACAGGTACAGCCGAAACCCCGAGTATAAGCCCTCGGATGTACAATACAGCATCAACTGCGCTACGTGCGCCCCGGCTTATGCGTTACGTCTGTTGGGTTTCGACGTCAAGGCGAAAGGCCGTGTCGCGGGCTCCGGAACCCTGAACGACTCCGTGGCCGGGAATCGCTCCTTTGAGATGTGGAAAAATATCGACGGAACTACGGCCACGCCGACTCTGACGCTGGAGTGGATGATGCGGAAGGGATACAAGAAAATGACCGAAAAGCGCTATCGGGAGTTCCTGGAGGAGAGCTGCAAGGAGAGAGGCGTTTATATACTGACTATCGGCTGGCGGGGAGGCGGCGGACACGCTACGGTCCTGCAGCGGTTCGAAGACGGAACTCTCAGCTACATCGAACCCCAGGCATTCGACAGCCTGCAAGGCGCCCGGAGAAGCATCGACGAGCTTTGTGAAAAAGGGGCGGCGACGCCGTTTTACAAACGCGGAGTGATGCGCGTGGACAATAAATTGTTCGACACGGATTTCCTGTCACTCTTTGACAAATAAGCCGATGATGTCGAGGGCCGGAAAACCCGTGATCTCCAACACTTCGTCGTTTTCAAGTTGATAGACGTATGGAAACCCCGTATTCGAATCCTCGGGAAAAACGAACATATAGAAGTCCGCTCCCTCGTATTTTCCGAGGTAGTCGAACGAAGGGCCGTACATGTCGATGAGGCCTTTCGCAACTTCTTGAACTTTTACCGGGACATCCATATTCGCAAAAATAACAGTTTTCCCACTCAAAAACAAAAAAATGCCTAAAAATCATGACATCATGCCCGCCGTGCTGCGCGATATGCGGGTGAAACTTGCTGAAATGTTCGACGACAATTTCCGCAGGCAGGGGTTCTTCGGCGACAAATGGACGCCGAAAAAGGTGCTCTCAAAAGGTGGGAGTACGACAATTCTAATTGTTACAGGCGCCATGCGCCGTGGAATACGGGCTTCAGTACAGGGCAATGGGGTTGTCTTTACATCCGATAAACCCTATGCCGCTCTGCACAACGAGGGCGGACAGTTCCGACAAAACGTCCCGGCGCATTATCGCGACCGCGGGGGACGCCGATACCGTGTCCGGGCGCATACCCGGACGATGAAGATGCCCCAACGGCAGTTCATCGGCGACCACGAGCGGGTGCGGGAGGCCGTCACCGCGATCATGACCCGCCATCTCGAGCGTATCAGCCGCGACCTTACCAAAATTACACGGATATGAGAAAGATTCTTTTTCTGAACATCGCCGAGCGACTCGAGCAGGTCGTATGGATCGACGGCATTCCGACTTTTGAGCCGGATGCTGAAAAGCGAACCGGTAAACGTCCGGTATTTTTGCATTTCGACCTATGGAACGAGAACATTGCTCAGCTTACCAAGCAGCGGCCGTTCCCCACGCCTGCAGTATTTTTCGAGTTCGAACCTGTTCGCTGGAGCTATGCCGGACAGCGGGTCCGGGAGGCCGACGTTGTGCTGCGCCTGCATGTCATCACCACGACCGTGGCCACGGCAGAAGCTGGGAACAGATACCGGGACAAGGCACTCGAGCGGTTCGACATCATCGACGCCCTCACACAGGCCCTGCTCGGATTCTCCTACGACGACGGCATCCGCCAGGCCGGAACGATGCGGGCATACGAATCCGCCACGGATCACGACCACGGAGAGGTCTGCGAGGACATTGAGAGCTGGGTGACGCATTGCCGCGACGCCGCGGGGTGCGACATCCCCCAGCCGACGACACACCCCCTGCGGCTGGGAATCGGCACCCCCGGGAAATGAACTACCCCCGGCCTTGCGGCCGGGGGTAGTCTTCAGAACAGCGAGAGTTGGTCGGGAGGATGGAGCCGCTCCGAGGCTTCGGCCTCCCGAAGCAGAGACGGAGGGGTGGAGACGTAGTTCAGGAACGTGCGGTAACACATCGGATAGACCGGGTAGACGTGTTCCCGCCATACGGCTTTGTAACACTTCCGAAGCACGCCGGGTTCGTAATGCTCCTTGACGATCGCACAGACCAGGCGAACGCGCCGCAGCGTGTTGATATTCCTTTTTCCACCCTTTTTACCCATTCTCCGAAAAAATCGCTATCTTTGTCAAAACTTCGACCTTTTGACTCGTTAGCTGATTTTTTTCGGCGACGGGTCTTTTTTTAATCCGTCTGGCCTTCGAACGGCGCGATTCGGACCGTGCCCTCGTTCACCTTCCAGACCCGGCCCCGGCCGTCGCAGACCGGGCAGGGACGGGTCGTGTGGCCTACCATCTGCGACGAGCCGTCCTCGAGTACCCGGGCATGCTCCTCGGTGACATAACCCCGGCCGCAGCAGTTGCGGCACAGCTCGACGGTCGCCTTGCGATACTCCCGCATCTTTTCCATTCGGCTAATCCTCCTTCTCCTTTTTGGGTTCGACATAGAATGACTCTTCCTGCACGACGTCGATGCCGCATTTCTGCATCAACGGCTGCAGTTGTTCGTTCTCTCGGTCGGCCAGCAGCTTGTCTTTGGCGACCTCTTCCGAGGTGCGGATATACGACGGCAGGAACTCACGGACAAGTTCCAGCGCGGCGGCCCATGTGAAGCCCCGGCGGGTTTTGAGTTTCGGCGTTCCCGTGCGGAACCCGATAATGCCGTGCGTCGTCTCCAGGCTCCGCCGCTTCGAGAACAACACCTCGCGCTGCTCCGTGGCGAATACCTGCATCACCTCGAACGATTCGGTTTTCTGCTGTTCCAGCTCTGCGAGCCGTTCGGCGTTCCGCTCTCGGATGGCGACGAACTCCTTGTCCATCGCCGCGTTGATACTCTGCATCTCGGCGTCCGCTGTCGCGTAACGGCCGAAGGCTTCCTCCATCGCCTCGCGCGTGACGCCCGAGAGGATGATCTTCTTTTCTCTCTTTGCCATACAATTTTTTCTTTTAACGTGCTTGTTTTTCCCTTTTTTATCCGAGACCCTCCGGTCCGCAGAATATCCAGTAGCACCCCCCAGTTCCGCGAAGCGGCGGGCCGTTTCCCGCGCTGCATCCGCATAGCGCAGCAACTCCTCGATCATTCGTCGAGCTTGCCGCATACGATGCCGCCCAATCTCAACGCTAAATCAAAGGCCTTTTTCGATGCGACATTCTCGACCACTTTTGCCAGAAGGGGGATTACTTCCGGTTTTTTGCGACATGTTTCTTCCAGGCCGATCTGAAGGGCGAGGGAATTGCCGCCGACGACCCCTCCTCCCGCACAGCTTTTTTCGTTCTCGTTGATGCGGCCGAAAATTAGCAGTACTCCGCAATCGTTCCCTACCTCCGGATTGTCTTTCGCCATCTTATTGAGCGCTTCTGCATACGAGATTATCTTCTCGATGTAAGCCGCCGAATCCATCTTGGGAGACTCGGTCGCCGCAGCCTGCGGCGACTCGGCATTCTCGCGGACAAGATTTGCCGGGTGGTACTCTACGGCGTAGGTCAGTCCTGTCCGGGGGTCGAGGACGTTTACCGCCATCGCATCGTACCGGACTCGAGTTCCTCCCGGGTTGTGTAGCTTTATAAACGATCTCTCATAGGGGGCCGCGATGATTTTGTACTCCACACCGTCGAGAAGGGTTTCGTGATCCGTTTTAAGGCACACGGCCTTTACATCGCGCGGCATGTAGCCGCAGCCGATGATTGATTTTTGTTCCATTGTCGTTGTTATTTGGTGATACGTTTCGCTTCGTCGTCGTACTCCGTGCGCCACATGTCGCAGTCGATCTGGTGAAGGTGGAAACCTTCCGGAGTGGCCTCGCGGGCCCATTCCTCGACGCGATCCGCGTCATTGAGTTTGTCCGAGGAAACCTCGGCCGTTCGGATGACATCGCGCTTGTCCGGCGCGATAAACGGGTTGTTCGCCCGCCAGGTTACTTTTACTTTCATGTTATTTATTGGTTAAAGGGTTGTTATTCGCTCTTTTCAGCTGATTGTCCGTCCGATTTTCCGGGGGGGGTATTTCGCCCCGCAAGGAATGAGATCGCCGAGCTGCGGCGGTTGAACTGACGCCGGAAGCCGTCCGGAAAACTCACTTGATACTTGATTATCGGATGGAAACCGTCTCTTCCTTTGAGGCGGGTCACATAACGAGTCAAGCGGCCGTGTCCACCATACTGCGGACCCGCGTCGATGAAATCGTCACTCCGGAACATTGCCTCTGTTTCCCGGAATGCGGCGAACAGCTCGGCCGACACTTCCGTATCCGCCCCGTCGTTCTCGATCAGTTGCGGGAAGCTCTCGACAGAATAGTGCATGCGGTATTTTTGCGCATAACGGAGCGCCTTCTTACGCAGCGCCCCGAGCACATAGAAAAGCAACGGGCGCTCTCCGGCCTGTTCATGGGCGAGCAGGTCGAGTTGGAACGTCTCCGGACGACGGCACAGCGATTCCAGCACATCGGACAGCACGTCGTCCGCATCCGGGAGAATACCCAGGAAGAGGCACCAGCGCCGGGAGCTGCGCCGCCAGTCGTCGTAATAGCGGCTGATGTAGGGAACCAGGGCGGGAATCATATCAGCAGGCGGTTTGGCGGCTCGCACTCTGCGAATAGATCGCCATGCTCACCAGTTCGTCGATCGTTTTCGAATCCTTCTGCTTATTGAGGAAGGTGTTGTAGAGGTTGCGCAGCCGCTCGGCCGGAATCTTGTTGAAGTTCTCGTAGCGCGTGGCGCGGCAGGCGATGGCCTTGATCCGCGCGATGCTCTCCTCCTTACCCTGCATTCGCAGCCATCCGCCGATGGCGGCGATGGCCTGCTTGCGCAGGCGGTCCATCTTCAGCGCGTCCTTGTCCAGGCGTCCCTCGAGTGCCCGGCAGAGCGTCAGCAGGTCGTCGTTGCCGATGTCCGCCGAACTCTCCACGCCGTAGCCCTCGATGATCGCGGCCTTCTCCTCGGCAGACAGGTGCAGCCTGCCGCAAAGGGTGTGGAACTGCCGCAGCAGCCACTTTTTCTGTTTGTCCATGATATTCTGTGCCATATTATGCCGTTATTTTTCAAGTTTTTCCATTCTTTTTATCATCGTCAATTCAGTAAGAAACGATTCTTTATCCCGACGAGCTGCCGCTGTCAGCGAACCGTGGTAACGGAATTTTGCGAAACAGAGCGGACATTCGAATACCATCATATAGCCCATCGGGGTACTGCACCATCCGACCAATCGGGCAGGCGGCAGAGGTTTGCCCCAATTCGGACCTAACCCCCAATAATATCCGCTGCCTGAGCGGCCGCAAGGGCAGGTGAAATCCGCTTGATACGGTATCGTCTCGTACTGCGGAAATTCCTTTAATTCACTATTATTCATAATTATTCAATACTTGCCGAATATTCCGCGGCGCCCTCTTCCCAAATCGTGAAGTCCTCGCCGCCTTCGCCCCTTGTCCGGTCCTCGTAGCGCGTCGTCGTGAAGACCTTGTATCCCTCGACGCGCATCTTGATGTCCGAGAGCTTGCGTATCTTCTCCGCGAGCGCTGGCCACGGGTTGCCCCGGTCGTCCTCGTGCGCCAGGAAGATGAACAGCTTGTCCGGGTAGTCGTTCATCAGCTTCTGGTAGTCCGCCAGCCGCATCCCGACCAGGCAGATCACCGAGTCGATGACGACCACGTTCGGACTCTTGCGCTTCGACAGCCTGTCCCGCAGCTCCGGGAGGGGCTCCTTGTCCAGGAAGATCACTTTCGAACCCGCCTCCTCCATGTCCACGCGCTTCCAGGCTTTCTGCATCGACAGCGACAGCCCCTGTTCGAGCGAGTCGAAAGCCACCTTGTCGACGAAGCGTGTCAGGTATTTGGCCAACTGCAGCGCGAACGTCGTCTTGCCGCTGCCCGACTTGCCGAAGATCAGCCACGACCCCTTCAGTTCGGGACACCCGAGCGACGCCTTGAAAGGCCCGTCGAACGGCGCCGGATTGAATTTCGCATCCGCAACGTTTTTATTGCTTATGGCTCGGGGCATACTCTCTGACCTGCGCGTTTATTCCATGTTGCGTGGACAGCATCGAGGCGGTCCGGGCGGCTTCCGCACGATCCGGGAAAATCCGGGCGTCTTTGATCCGGTTCGTCCACTCCGCCTGCACCGTCCCGTTGGCATACGTCCGCGGACACCCTTTGACCAGATACCACAGGCGATTCGTATCGACTACAACGACCCACATATTCGAACACCGTTTAATCATTGTTTGAAAGCTGTTTTTTCTCTGCGTGAACACGCCGCTTGACCCGGCGCAGGTCGCACTCGCTGTCGTCGATGATCTCCTCGATCGTCGCCCGGTCCGTAATTCCGTTCGCCACGCAGACCGCCGCGATGTCCTCGCCGTTCACCACTGGCATCGGGATGAACTTCCGGCCCACGCGCGAATAGATTTCCTTGTAACCCTTGCGGTTGGCCTTCACCCCGCGCGTGATGCGCTTCTTGAGGTAGTCCGTGGCGCAGATGATGATCCCGCAATGATCCTCCAGCTTGTTGTAGAGCGAAATGAAGAAGTAGAGCACCTGGTCGCTCAGCTTGTCGGCCTCGTCCAGTATGATGATCGGCGTGGCCTTGCGCTTGAGCGTCAGGATCGCCTCCGACATCATCTCGGCGACCGTGCTCCCCGTGGCCTCGACGCCCATCGCCTGCAGCAGCTCCGTGAGGAACTGCTTGCGGTTCCAGTACTCCGAACACGACAGCGCGAACACGTCGCGGTGGTGACGGGCGTAGTATTCGATCGCCTGCGACTTCCCGCACCCGGCATCGCCCGTCACGGCCAGCACCAGCGCATTCTCCTGGGCATCGGCGAGCAGCTCGTACATCCGGTTGTAGCCCTCGGTCCGGACGATGACCCATTGCCGGGCGTCGTAGCCGATTTGCGCGGCGACGTTGCGCCACATTTCCTCGGTGATGAGCTCCCAGTTGCCGTTGAGCATCTGCGAGAGCGTCGCAGGGCTTACGCCCTTGAGCGTCGCGGCCGCCTTGTTCTGACTGCCCTTGTTCTCGCAGTACTCTTTCAGACGGGCGGCGATGGCTTGTTTTTCGGTAGTTTTCATATCAGTAGAGATTAAATATCGACTCTTTTTTTCCGGCCGAAGGCGTCGGAACGACCTCTTCGGCCGTTTTGATTTCCAGGGCGCTTATGTCTCCGAGAGCCAGGCGCCGGGCGTTCCGCTGGTCTTTGTGCTGACCGCGGGAATCGCACAGAAGCGTCCGGGCCAGCGTGTTGTCCAGTTGCGGATTGTGGGTGAACAACCGTTCGGTACATTCGCCCGCTGCGGCGATCTGCCCCTTGATATAACCTTCGAGCTGTTCGTTGTGCTGTTGTATCCGGGCAAGCTGGACGGCATCCCCCTCGGTACGCTCCGCCAGCGCCATAGGCTGCACGTATTTGCTTTCGAGCAGGAACCGCAGCGTCCCGTCGTCATTGACGGCGAGCACATGGTCGAGGTTGTCCGGATCGTATTTCACGTTCCAGCGCACGTGTGCGTATTGACGGAACCGCGGATCGAAGCAGTCGTAGGAACAGCGGGCGCCGAGCAGCTTCACGTTCAGACCCGAACCCTCGAGGGCGTTCTTGTAGCCCGTTTCTGCTCCGAAATTCAGAAGGTACTGCTCCAGCGGAAGCTCCAGACGCCGTTCGGCAGGAACCGCGGCCCACAATTTCAGATACTCCTCGCGCTTGGCGGCACGTTCCGAGGCGATGATCTGCTCGATCTGCGCACGGCAGCCGGCCTCGTCGGGAAACTCCTTGCGACGCAGATTCAGCGCGTCGATGTTCGGCTGGCGATCCTTGTCCGAGGTGATGCCGAACCCCGACCAGTTCCGGCAATATTGGCAATAGGTTTCGTTCAGATATTTGAAATACCGCTCGACAGGCTTCGATTTCGCATTGCCGACTTTTGCGGGCGTAACCTTGTCGCCGACGACCTGGTAGAACGGAAGCATCGTTTTCAACGCATAGCGGTCGCTCTGCACCTGGTTCGAGCGGTAGCGCCGACCGAATAGCTCGGCCGTATGGTTCACGGCGTTTTTCAGCGCCTCTTTGATCAGGGAGGGTTCCTCCTGCCGGCCGATGGCATAACCGATCGGATAATTCACGCACGGATCGAGAACGACGACGATCGAGAGGCGGTTCGAATAGGTGGTCGTGTTATACCCTCGTTTGTCGGTCCCGGTCTTCTGAAAGTACAGCTCCACATCCCAGCCGTCGAGGCTCCACATGTAAAGCGGAAGAGATGGCCGACGGCGTTTCACCTGCATCGAAAGGTGATTGCGGAACTCGGAAGCCCCCAGGCGTCCCGCCGCGGTCTCCAGGCCCCAGCGCTTCGCCCAGGTCTCGATGATGGCCGTGCGGCCGATCGTTCCCCAGTTCATCCGCTCGGCAACGGCATTGTACATGTTGGCGATCTGCTGAAAGTTCAGGTTTTGAGAATCCGCCATCAGCGTTTTTAACAGCGACTGCTGCTCCTCCGTGCGGACCACAGCGGCATTCCGCGTCCCGAATTTTCCCGTGACGAGCACCTCGTAATTGGGTTTGCCGCCCCGGAAAAACTGGTTGAACTTCTCCTGCAGACGCCGCGGGTTCTCCGGCAGCGAATGGGGGTATTTGTCACCGATGCGCCGCAGCGCCTTCGCGGCGTTCGCCCAAAAGGCCGCCTTCTTGATGCGGGAGTGGCCCTGGCGGAGGCGCTGCGAGTCGGCCTTGGCGATTCGCTGGCGGAACGCCTCCAAAATTGCGGCGTTGTTCGAATACTCTTGCTGCTTGGAGAAGCTCAGACCACGGGCCCCCTCGACCTTATACTCGGCATAGAAGTTCATGGCGAACCCGTCCGGTTCGATAAGGTCGAGGAACTCCCGGCTCGCAGCCTGTTCCTGAAGGTCCGGGTGCGTCTTGTAGAGCGCGTTCTTGACCTGAGAGGGGAAACTGTCCACTAAAAACAGCGCCTTACGACCGTTGCCGCCGACCTGTACCTGTTTGATGCTGCCACGTTGCACTTGTTTCTGCAAGGCATCGTAACTGATGATACCTTCCAAGTCGGCGTAACCCGCACAGAGCATATTGTCGTATAATTCCATTCTTCAACCTTTTTATTCTTGCTCCTGTGGTCGGATTCGAACCGACAACTTTCGATACTTGACCAAGCCCGGCCATTTCTCGACGCTCTGTCCATTTGAGCTACGCGGGAGATTATTCCATTATTCCGAATATCGGGGCCAAAAACCATCTTTCAACGTAATGTTTTTTCGATCGAGGTGTTTGGCAATCCCCATAATGTCGTGAGCGAAATTGAAATCATCGGCATTCAGTAAATCAGCCAGGCGGAGCCGACAGATGTGATTGTGCGTAGCTACTATATCCAAGACTCTCGATAAAGAATCTTCATCTGGCCATATTCGGCGAATACGCAGTTCAATTTTAAGAACAAGGGTGTGTTCTTCTTGCGTGAGGTTAAAATCCGGGTTCATAGATGTATGGGTTCAATATTATTTTCTGGTCTTAAAAACCTCCATGACCGCGAAGCTGCTACCCGCGAAGTTCGCCGTGATAACAAGCAGCGGCCATTGCTCTTGCTGCTCCACGTAACCGCAGATAACCATCAGCGACAGACACCACCACAACCCGACCAGCTTGCACCTCACGGGCAGGGCAATGAACTCACGGCCCAGCAGCCGGATCATCCAGTATTTCAAAAAGCGCTTCATGTCCGTCGTGTTATTCTGCCGCCGAGGTCAGGTTCTCGATCACGTCGCCCGCGGCCGTCATCGCCTCGTCGAGGTATTCGATCACCGTCTGGGCACGGTCGCCCTTCTCGCCGTCTTGGAAGGCCTCCGGCATGTTGTTGTAGTACTCCTCCTCTTCGGTGCGGAGCTCTTCGATCTCCAGCTTGAGACCTTCCGTTTTCTCGATAAGCTCTTGGAGGCTCTTTCTGCGCGTGTTGTTCATGGCCGGAGGATTTACAGCAGTTGCGAGAGCACCTCGTCCATCTTGGCCGGAGAATAGGCGTCCTCCCATTGGTTCTTGTTGGCCAAAGCGCGGGCCTGCAGCACACGCATCACGTCGTTGTCCCGATGGAAACCGTTCAGCACGCTCCGGACATGGCTGTCCGAGCAGCGCACCTTCTTCGAAACCTTGTAGATGTCCTCCTCGGTGATGTACTTGCTGAGCGCCTTGAGGTAGGAGCGTTCGATGGCGTTGCGCTCCTTGCGCGAGAGCTGGGCTGTCGGCGAGATGTAGTAGCCGTACTTGCGGATCGACGGCAGAACCTCCGACGTCACCCACTTCTTGAACGCCTTCGCCTCCGGCTTGCGGCTCTGCATAATCAGAGAATACATCCCGGACTCGCTGATAAAGGTTGCTTCCTGTGCTCTACCGATGGGGTCTGTAATACTGACCCCATGCCGTTCGTCTTCATCCAGACGACCGAGGGCGACCTTGTGATTGGCGATTCCCAAAACCTGGCAAATATCCTTGCCCATAAACCACGGCTCGCCCTTGATTACCACATTGCGAACCGTCCCGAAATCCGGGTGCTGGAAAATACTTAACTCTTTCATAATTACGATTATTTGTTATAGGTGTTATTCTTGACTACTCCGCCCCGGTCGATGGCCAGCTTGCGGATTTTGCGCGCCAGCGGCGTGTCCTTCTTTCCCGACAGGGCTTCGCAAACCATTTTCGGGGTACAGCCCAGCAGTTTGGCGATCTTGCGGCCTTCGCCGTATTCTACGAGTACTCTTGCCATAGATTCAATTATTTCGTATATTTGTCAGCACGGTTAATTTGTTTTCCGTGTTGCAAATATATAGACTATTGTTTAATCATCCAAGAAATAAGTAAACTTTTTTCTATTTGCCATGAAAGCTATAAATCGCGTATTTGAGTACATAAATGCAAAGGGGTTAAAACCCACACGATTAGAAAAAGAGATAGGGCTTTCCAATGGATATTTAAGGACTCAAGAAAAAAGAGATGCTGATTTAGGAGAAGGAATACTCCTAAAAATATTAGACAATTGTTTAGACATAAACCCTCTTTGGTTACTGACAGGTAAAGGCGACATGTTAAACACGCCGCCTCAACCTGCCCCTGCACACGAGGAGACTCCAATAGCCTATAAATCGAAGGAAGGCATCCCCCTGATACCGATTGATGCGATGGCCGGGGCGCTGACGGAGAACAGTCAGGCCGTGATGGAGTACGAATGCGAACACTACGTGATCCCGATGTTCAAGGGAGCCGAGTTCCTGATTCCCGTAAAGGGCGATTCGATGCAGCCGAAGTATTACAGCGGCGATATTGTAGCCTGTAAACGCTTGCCGCTTAATACATTCTTCCAATGGAACCGAACCTATGTAATAGATAGCGAGCAGGGGGTACTTATTAAGCGGGTAAAGAAAGGAGAGGATGACAACCATATTATATTGGTATCCGACAACCCGGAATACGACCCGTTCACCCTCGAAAAATCCGGGATATATTCGCTTGCGCTCGTGATCGGAGTTGTACGAGCAGAATAGAGGCGAAAACAAGCCGGAAAAGAGCCAAAAAGCGTGCGGAAATTTATTTTGCACGCTTTTTTGTGCCGATATGGGTAATTCGCCCTTGATTATAAGCCAAATGCAGCCGTGAAGCGACGCCCGAAACCCCTCAAATAGTGGTATTATAGGGGGTCTTACTGCCTCGAAACCCCGCAATTTAACATGCGATTATGGGATTATAGGGGTCGTAAAGCCTCGATTTTGTCCACCCAACTGTCCGCCCAACTGTCCGTGCAACTCGAAAAAGGCCGTTTTTTCGTCAAATTCAGATGTACAATTTTTGCGAATGGGGGATTATCAAGGGCCAAAATCCGAATACCTCATGCGGTGCGAAGACAAGAAGACGGGATTTGCCCGGTTTCGGCCGATTTCGTGGCCTCACGCCCTTGTAGCGGGGGGGGGTAAACATGAAAAAGGGCACGCAGTACAACTACGCGCCCAGTAAAATCCCATCAGAATCCAAGTATCGCCGCGAGCTGCGGCTCCAAAATACAAGCTCAATACAAGTAAATCCAAGTAAATGTACAACTGAAATCGAGCGCCAAAATTTGACGCAATCCTCTAACTTGCTGCATTACCGTGCCTTACGCCGCTATCCCTGCTATGTCTTTTTGTACATCTGAATCTGGCGCCCACACTGTCCAGGTAGATTTTCGACAACTCAAGAGCTTTATCCCTAAAAAAGATAATCAAGTTGCTAAGTTAACAGATATAATAGAGCAAATTTGCATTGACCATACAAAAAAGGTATACGGTCCGCAAAAACATATCCACTCGATTTTACCTATCGGCTTACCCTCTTCAGGGGTTATTGCTAATTGGATTTTATCTGATTTTGACAAAGATATAAAGAATTCGACTGCTCCTGTTTATTATGGACGATATGTCGATGATATATTTCTCGTTGTAGCAAATGTTGAACCACCAACAAAGGATATTATCCAGTGGATGTGTGAGCGTTTTTTTTCGAAGTGTGATGTCCTGGAAAAAGTGGGGGATAATACATTGAAAATAAAATCTAATCGATGTGAAGGGTTAGAGATTCAAAAGAAAAAGCTTCGCTTATTTTATTTTGATGCGCATTGGTCGTTAGCTTTACTCAATAAATTTCAGACGACACTTCAAGAAAATAGCAGTGCATTCTGGTTTTTGCCCAACGAGGAAGATTTGAAAGATAGCCTTGATGATACTTATGATCTGCAGTATGAAGATACGATTAATAAGTTTAGAAGTATATCTTCTTGCAAATTAAATAAATATGGAGCGTCTGTATTTCTTGCAAAGCGTTTGAAATTAGCTATTCTATCTCCAGGAAACTATGATAAGAAGTTGAGTGACGAGATTTTCCGTTTTTTTAATGGTCAATCTGTTATTTCGATGTATAGCATGTGGGAGAAAGTGTTTACGTATTTCACGATTACGCATGCTTATAAGTCAATCCAGATATTACAAAAGCTAATATATCGTGGAATCTCCAAGATAGAACTTAAAGCTGAAGAAGATTCGAATATTAATGATATTCAAATCGAAAATGTAAAAGAGAGAATTCAGCAGTATTTAAGAAGTCATATGCTCAGAAGCTTAATGCTTGCTAAGGTTTTTGTTAAACAAAATATCGGAGTAAAAGATGATCAAGAGACAATAAAACAAGGTGCAGTATTATTTAAAAAAGCTTTGATGATAAGACATTTTTATCTTCCTTTACCAATTTTTGCATTAACGCGGAAGTTTATAAATGAGGAAATGGATATTACGAGCTTTGATACTACTTATATTTCTGATAATGAGATAGATCAAAAGTTTTTAAACAGCAGTTGGCTGATACCTCGGCATATATGGCTTCATGAGATATGTAGTTTGCAGATTCCTTGTATTCTAAACAAGGATTATGATTCATCTTTTTATCATGATAATCGCCGTCAACCTCGGAATGAGTTTATTTCGTCATGTATGGAGCTGTTTCGCCAGTTAAATGGAGAATCATTAACCTCGGTTATCCGGACAAAGAAGCATAAATTGTATTCAGAAACAAAAGGAAAAACAAAAACTAGAAGAATTTATTCTGAAATTATAAATGTTGGAGTAGAAGAAGGTGGCGATAAAATAAAAGTTGGGTTGTCCAATGTCAATACTAATTTAGAAGATATTAATGAGGCCATATTGCATCGGTCGATTTTAGATGTAAAGAAACGTATGCGCCATATTGATATATTGAATTTGGCAGAAAAGGCCCGAGTTGATATTCTGTTACTACCAGAGGTCTTTGTCCCTTTTGATTGGTTATGTGCATATGCTGATGAAGCGAGAAGAAAACAACGTGCAATGATTTTTGGATTGGAGCATTTTTCATTGGAAAACACTTGCTATAATATAGCGATTACATTACTCCCCTTTGAATTTCATGGTAGAAGGGAAGCTTTGATTGTGCCAAGATTGAAAAATCATTATTCGCCGAGAGAAATAACGTATATTGAAGGATGCCGAAAACAAGTCCCACATAAGAAATATTCGATTTATCATTTATTCCAATGGAGAGGAATTCAATTTTCCGTTTATAATTGTTTTGAATTAACAGATATCGTTCATCGGAGTATTTTTCGCTCAGAGCTCGATATTTTATTTGCTATAGAGTACAATCTGGATGTAAATTATTTCAGTAATATTTCTGAAAGTGTTAGTCGAGATCTACATTGCTATTATATTCAGGTCAATACCTCATATTATGGCGATTCGAGAGTCGTTGAACCTAAAAAGACAGAATATCAAAATCCAGTAAGAGTGAAAGGAGGCGATAATGATGTTATATTATCTTATACATTAGATATTGCTGCTTTAAGAAAGTTTCAGGCTCAGACTTATCTATTGCAAGAGGAGCATAAGCAATTTAAGAAAACGCCCCCTGATTTTCAGCATGAGAAAGTTGAAGATAGGGGTAAGTTCTCAAAGTAATGTTAGCAAATAATGGTAAAAGAGAGTGCGCGCGCGTATTTTGAGCATTGGCCAATTTTTTCTAATTTTGATAAAAATATCTCATATCAAATGGACAAATAGGAACGGTTTAGAATTCACCTTGAGCTGCAAGTCCGATTCTACTTGGGTAGTATCAAGGTATTATGCGACAATAGCTTCACATACGAGAAACTTTTATAATAAACATCGTATCTTTTCACAAAGAAGTCTTCGCCGCCGCTTCCAAAAACGAATAACTCATGGCTTTCGAACAAACCGTCAAAAACCTCGACAACTGCCTGCGCACCGACAAGGGGTGCACGAGCGAACTGGATTACGTCGAGCAAACCTCGTGGATCCTCTTCCTCAAGTACCTCGACGATCTCGAGAAGACCCGGCAGATCGCTGCCGAGCTGCAGGACAAACCCTATACACCCATTATCGCCACAGGGTACCGATGGAACGACTGGGCAATTCCACTCGATGCACAGGGAAACTACGACATATCCAACGCGCTGGTGGGCGACGACCTCATCGAGTTCGTCAACAACAAGCTCTTCCCCTATCTGCGGAAATTCAAGGAGACGGGAGCCCCGAAATCCATCGAAATCAAGATCGGCGTCATCTTCTCCGAGATCCGCAACCGCATCCAGAGCGGCTACAACCTCCGCGACGTACTGGAGCAGGTGGATAAACTGCACTTCCAGACCTCCGAGGAGCGCCACGAGATGACCTACTGGTACGAAAGCCGCCTCAACCGAATGGGTAATGCGGGACGCAACGGCGGCGAATACTACACGCCGCGTCCGTTGATCCGCACCATCATCCGGGTCGTCAATCCCCGGATCGGCAAGACGGTCTACGACGGTGCATGCGGCTCGGCAGGCTTTCTGTGCGAAGCGTATACCTACATGCACCAGCAAGTCCGGCGCACCGAGGACGAACGCATCCTGCAGGAGGCGACCTTCACCGGCAAGGATGACAAGGCGCTGCCCTTCGTCATCGCCACGATGAACATGATTCTGCACGGCGTGGAGTCGCCCAACATCATCAACACCAATACGCTCACCGAGAATCTTGCCGATGTCCAGGAGAAGGACCGGTTCGACTACATCCTTGCCAATCCTCCCTTCGGAGGCAGGGAGCGGCGCGAGGTGCAGCAGAACTTCACCATCAAGACGAGCGAGACCGCCTATCTCTTTCTGGAACACTTCATCAAGTACCTGCGGGCGGGTGGCGAAGCGGGCATCGTCATCAAGAACACCTTCCTGAGCAACACCGACAATGCGTCGATATCCCTGCGGCGCAAGCTGCTCGAGGAGTGCAACCTGCATACGGTGCTCGACCTGCCGGCGGGCGTCTTCCAGGCGGGCGTCAAGACCGTGGTTCTCTTCTTCCGGAAGGGCGAGCCGACCCGCAAGGTGTGGTTCTACCAGTTGAATCTCGACCGTACGCTCGGCAAGACCAATCCCCTCACCGAGGCGGATCTCGAGGAGTTTGTCACCTTGCAGAAGAGCAAGGCGGAGAGCGGGAATTCGTGGAGTGTGGCGGTCTCGGAGCTTGACGAGAGCTACGATCTGTCGGTCAAGAACCCCCATCGGGTCGAGACGGTTGACGAGCGCACCCCGCAGGAGATTGTCGGCACCATCCAAGCCCTTGCCGACGACAGCCGGAAATTGTTGGACGAGATTCTTGGGATGCTATGAAAGAGGGGTGGAAAATAAGAACGTTGGGAGACGTTAGTATGTCTATATCTGATGGTGATTGGATAGAAAAGAAAGACCAGTCACAATCAGGCATACGACTTATTCAAACAGGAAATATTGGCATTGGATTTTTTAAAGATAATTCTGATAAAGCGCGATATATAAGCGAAGAAACATTTACAAAACTAAAATGCACTGAAGTTGTAAATGGAGATATCCTAATATCCCGTTTGCCAGATCCTGTAGGGCGAGCTTGTATTATACCGAAACTATCCACTAAAAATATTACAGCAGTAGATTGTTCAATAGTTCGCCTCAAGCAAAATATTTTAAATCAAAGATTTTTTATTTATTACTCTCAGTCCGACGATTATTTTTCCGACATATCTAAACAATGTAGTGGATCAACAAGAACTCGAATAACAAAGACGAGACTATCTAATATATTTATACCTATTCCGCCTCTTTCCGAGCAACAGCGTATTGTAGAGATTCTGGATGCGGAGTTTGCGAAGATCGACGCACTCAAAGCCAATGCCGAAAAGAGCCTTCAAGCCGCTAAAGACCTCTTTCAATCAGTTCTCACATACGAACTCAAACCAAAGAAGAATTGGGGAACAAAGTCTCTAAAAGAAATTGGGAAAACCCAAACCGGAACAACCCCTAAAACTTCCGACAAGCATAATTATGGCTCTTTCATGCCTTTCATCAAGCCTGCAGATATAAATATTGATGGATTAGGTGGCCTGAATTATGATAATGAAGGATTAAGTGAACAAGGTGTTGCACAAGGAAGATTATTTGATTCTTACTCAATATTGATGGTATGTATTGGTGCGACCATTGGTAAAGTCGGTTATTCTCTGCACCCAATATCATGCAATCAACAAATCAATGTGTTATCACCCACAAAAGACTATGATTATAAATACTTGTATTACTATATGTCTTCTCCATCTTTTCAATTCAAAGTAATTAAAGAGGGAGAAAGTGCAAAAGCGACGCTTCCAATTATCAACAAAACGAAATGGGAAAATCTAACCATAACCTTTCCCGAGAGTCTTCAAGAACAGAATGCAATTGCTATTCGTCTTGATGAAATGAACGAGCGCTGCAAAGCCCTCCAGGAAAACTACCGTAAAACCATCGCCCTGTGCGAGGACCTGAAACAAGCCCTCCTACGAAAGGCGTTTAACGGCGAACTCTAAAATGATTCATAAATCATACAGACATTGTGCTTCGTTTGGTAAACGAATTGAATATTATTTAATTGGGAAAATGCTCAAAGGGGGTCTTGATGTATACATTCCTATGGTTGATGATGATGCGGTAGATGTGGTGATTAAACGTTCTGACGGGAAGTATGTGGAAGTTCAGATAAAAGCTCGTTCCAAAGAAGTGGCGAAAGGAAACGCAGCTTTGTTTGCTGCAATTTCTCATGAGCATAGAGAGAATTATTGGTTTGTATTTTATTCGGAACGTTTAGATAGTATGTGGATTATGTCCTCTTCTGAATTTATAAAAGAGTCTCATCAGAATAAAACAGGTAAAAATGCTGGTAAATATTCTATTCGGTTCAATAACGCTAATAACGATGAAGAATTAGTCTCAAAGTTGAATCGATATAAAGCCGACTCTTTTTGCAGAATAGCAATGGAAGATCCGAAATAAACGAACTACTATGAACGAAAGTCAGACCCGTCTGGACAAAATTGACCCCAAGCTGCGTGCTGCCGGGTGGAGCGACGTCGAGCAGAGCCACATCTTGACCGAATTCCGGATTACGAACGGTCGCATCTCCCGATCCTCGAAACCCAACCCCCTCAAGGCGGATTATGTCCTGGTCTACAAAGGGGTGAAGCTCGCCGTCGTGGAGGCTAAAAGCGACGAAAAGGATGTCGCGGAAGGGGTGGCTCAAGCCAAACAATACGCCTCGATGCTCGACATCCGCTACGCCTATGCCACCAACGGCGACCGGATCTATGCCATCGACATGGCGCAGGGCAAGGAGGGCGAGGTGACGGATTACCCGTCGCCCGAGCAGTTGTGGGCTTGGACCTTTGGCGAGACGAACGAATGGCGGGACCGTTTCTACGAACAGCCCCTCTTCTCGAACGGCACCAAGCAGGCGCGATACTATCAGGAGATTGCCATCAACAAGGCGCTCGAAGCCATAGCCAGGGGGCAGAACCGCATCCTGCTGACCCTCGCAACGGGCACCGGGAAGACCTTCATCGCATTCCAGATCTGCTACAAACTTTTCCAGTCCAGATGGAACGTGCGCAAGACGGGCAACCGCCCGCGCATCCTCTTCCTCGCCGACCGGAACATACTGGCAGACCAGGCTTTCAACGGATTCTTCGGATTTCAGCAGGATGCCCTGGTGCGTATCACGCCCAAAGACGTACGGAAAGACGGAAAGGTGCCGACCAACGGGTCAATCTTCTTCTCCATCTTCCAGACCTTCATGACCGACGACGGCAAGCAATACACCTTCGGACAGTACCCGAAGGACTTCTTCGACCTGGTAATCATCGACGAGTGCCACCGCGGAGGCGCCAACGACGAGAGTTCGTGGCGTGAAATCATGAACTACTTCAGTTCGGCGGTCCAGATCGGTCTGACGGCTACGCCCCGGCGCGACGTGAATGCCGACACGTACCGCTATTTCGGCGAACCGGTCTATCAGTATTCGCTCAAGCAGGGAATTGCCGACGGTTTCCTCACGCCGTTCCGCCACTGCAAGATGCAGGGCACCATCGACGACTACATCTACAGCCCCGAAGACGAGGTGATCTCGGGAGAGGTCGAGGAGGGTAAAGTCTATAAAGAGGAGGACTTCTACCGCGGCAACATTACCATCAAGGAGCGCGACATGAGCCGTGTGCGGGAATTCATGAAGTACATCGGCGACAACGAAAAAACACTCGTGTTCTGCGCTACGCAGAGTCATGCCGCACAGATCCGTGACATGATCAACCAGGTTCACGGAGGTAATCCCCACTATGCGGTCCGGGTAACAGCCAACGACGGTGCGCTTGGAGAACAGTATTTGAAGGAGTTTCAGGACAACGAGAAGACCATCCCCACCGTGTTGACTACCTCGCAGAAACTGTCGACGGGAGTTGATGCACTGAACATCCGCAACATCGTGCTGCTGCGCCCCATCCGGTCGATGATCGAGTTCAAGCAGATTATCGGTCGGGGAACACGTCTTTTCGAAGGCAAATACTACTTCACCATTTATGACTTCGTAAAGACGTATGAGAATTTCCAGGATCCGACCTGGGATGGCGAACCCGTATGTCCGCACTGCGGCAATACGCCCTGCACCTGTGGTGAGCCCGAAGAACCCGGGGACGAAGAAATTCCCGAGGGAGACAGCAAGGTCAAAGACCGCAAACCGGAGCCCGGGAAGCAGGGCAAACCCTGCGAGAAGTGCGGACAATATCCGTGTGTCTGCGAAAAACCCGAGAAGCTGGAGATACGCCTCTCGGATGGCAGAACCCGCCGAATCCGTTACATCAAGTCCGACATGTTCTGGGATGCGGATGGCAAACCGATCAGTGCCGAAGACTTTTTGAAGGGGATGTTCGGTGAGTTGCCCCACTTCTTTGCGGATATTCACGAGTTGCAGGAAAAGTGGGCAACCCCATCGACTCGGGATGCATTGTTGAGTCAGCTCGACGAAGCAGGCTATGGCAAAGAGGTACTCAAGCAGATCCGCACGTTGATAGATGCCGAAGGAAGCGATCTGCTGGATGTGTTGGAATACATTGCCTACAACATCGAGCCCATGGAGCGATCCGAACGGGTGAAGAAGACGACTGACTTTGTGGCTTCACTGACTTCCGAGCAACAAGAGTTCGTCGATTACATCATCAACCTCTATCTCAAAGAGGGGGTCGAGGAACTCGGAATGGATAAACTGCCGACCATCGTACAGATGAAATATGGTTCCATCACAGACGGGATGTCACGGCTTGGCGGCGTCAATATTGCCAAAAACACCTTTGTGAATTTCCAGAAAAGTCTGTATATGTGATGCTTGTATGAATGACGGAGCTTCGATAAGATATTAGTATATAATTGTTGTTGAATGATTTAATTAATCTTCTCATTCCTGCTTTATAACATTATTTTCCCCTATTTAGAGCTTCCGCTATTGTTTGCGATCCCAAATGGAATATGGACAGCAGGTATATTTCTCGAGATGTTCTAAATGTGTCATTTGGTCATCAAAGAAGATATGAGGCTTAAGAATATTTAATATTCTTGATTTGTCAATTCCTCCTAAGAAAAAAACATCATTAACTTCAATATTTAAACTTTTTAGGGTCGTTACCACTCGTTCATGGGCGGGCGCATTTCTTGCTGTGATTATAGCAGTACTTAGTATCCTTTTATAATTAGGATCAACCTCAAGTCGTTTGTCCTCTAATCTCTGAAAGAGAGATATTTTTTGTAGAAGAGAACCTATAGGACCTCCTTTCAAAGGATTCTCTGCAAGCAGATGTTCGTGCTGATGATATGCTGTCATATTGCCTTGGTTATTTTTATAGAACTGTTCCGAGGAATCATCAGCGATTACACCGTCAAAGTCAAAACCAAGTCGCAGTTGTGTGTCATTCTCATCATCTTCTATTTTGGTATCTAAAACCGTACCTGCTGCAAATCCAGCTTTTATTGCATTTTGTGTATCTTCTGGATTAGCCGATAGAAACAAAGATGCATTAAATGCTGGTAAATATTGGAAGTTGCTTTTCCCAGAAGAAAAACAGGCGCGAGAAATATCCAATTGGTAGTGTTCAATGCTACGAAACGCTCGTAATCCGGATTCTGGACTATTTTTTGAAAATACAACTACTTCAACAGGTTTGTTGCTAGGAAATGAATTGTTTAGACTCAAGAGTCGCTTAATGAATGGAAACGCAACACCTTTATCGAGAGGTTTATTAATGTTTTTCTCCTGATATTTGCGATAAGCATCTATGCCTTTTGCGCGATAAATGCTATCAGACTCTTCCATATTAAACAATGCGCTTGTTGATACGGCGATTACTAATTTTTGTTCTATTGGATATGGCATATGTTTATGTGCTTGATTTTTTAGTATTTTATGTTGCTAAGCGCTATGCTTTAGAGTAGTTGCTGTTAGGTTATTTGGGGTACTTTTTATCATTGATATAACCTCTTGATTGTTTACTATATTTCTTCCATACCGACCGACTTGAAATATTCATATGTGCCGTCGTAAAACTCAGGTAACCGCGTTGCATCTTCCGGAAAACCGCCGACAGTTTTGTTGGAATTGCCTTCTGGAACACAAATGACCATGCCGATGCGGGCTCGTGTTAGGAGGACCCGATAGGCATTTAGCATGTATTTCCTTCGCTCAATACTGCTTTCGGTGTGGCCCGTCTCTTCGCGCCAGGCCGTCCGGCCGTTGAAGTTATAATATCGCCACTGCCCATTTTCGCATCTTAGATCAGCATCCCAAAGAATGCAGGTGTAATCCAGTTCGAGACCTTGAACCTGAATCTCGGTTGCAGCATCTTCGAGGAAATTGGATGAACGAATATCATTTTTATCCTCCAGGAACCAATGCACGGCATTTTCGTCGCCTTGATCCAAAATATCGACGGCCAATGGTTTGAACCGTGCGGCCGCCTTACTGACCAGCACACCTGATCGTTGCGAACCTCGAGTGTTCTTGCGCAGCCAGGCCCTTGCCTTGGCCATATCTCTTGTTAGTACAATCGGATAGCGCTCTTTTATTGTGTTGTACCATGTAGAAGCATCCGGATTGAAAGAGAGTAAAGAGTGTACAAAGGCGGAGAGATTCTCAGCTCTGAACGAACGCAGACTAACTCCCAGATGGAGTTCTGAAGAGAACGTGACCTTGTCATTGTCGGCCAATAGCTCATTGACCCGACCTTCGGCATATTCCGCTTCGGTCAGTTTGTCAGAGATATAGATTCGCCAGTGCGTGAATTTCTCGTTGAGCGCCTTAATCCACTCTGAAATGCCGGCTTCTCCGGTATTGATCTCCTGACCGCCACCGACCAGACATACGATTGTTGCCCAATCTTCCCGCTGATCCAAAGACCAAATTAGGAATGCCGCCTCGGAGTAGGGAAAGTTCGGCACCTTGAGTTTGTTTCCATAAGTACCGCCTCGTTTGAGGTAGTCCGCAAGCCTTTTATGCGTCCATGAACGCTGGGCTTCATCAAAGATGGCCACATGCTCTACTTCTCCATAGCCGGATTTTGCTAGCTTCATCGCTTTCTGCGGGTCAATCTCGAGTTCTCCGTTCTCGACGGGGTTCTTGATTTTGGCCAGCATGTTGTCGCGGTAGCGGTGAATCATTTGTATGAACTTACCGACCTCTCTCCGAGAGTCTGACATATTCTTTTTCTCGCCCCGAGCTTTGCATTTCTTCTGATTGTCAATGGCCAAAGCCTCGGTAAGCACTGCGACCAGTGGCCCATTGCCGGATAGGTAGACCGCACCCTCGTCCTCGACCAATTTATCACCATTCTGATATGACTGTTTGACGGCAACGTCCAATCCGACCAGCGTCTTTCCCGCTCCGGGTACACCGGTTACAAAGCAGATGCTCTTCTCTCCTTTCTCGCGACTTGTCTTGATTACATCGAGGATATATGTAATGGTACAGTCGGTTGATACCTTGTCGGCTTCGTGGCGGGTGATGTCCTCTACCGAGTGATTTTCATAGAGTCTCTTGGCCGCCTCGATGATGGTCGGGGTGGGTGAATAAGGACTGATAACCCAGTCGGCACCCAGACTGGGATCCGGGGTTGTTGCTCCGGCATGAGCCAGAACATCCGCAATGAGCTTCTGCAGTCCGTTGGCTCCAGTCACCAAAGGATTGTATATGGAATCATCATATACCGAGGGAATGAACTCGCTTGAACTTGTTCGGAATCGGGTGGGCACGAGAATCGGGACAATGATCCGGTTTTGGCTTAGCAAATGAAAGTTTTTCAGGTCAAGGGCATAATCCAGGACCTGCTCTATATTGGATTGAAGCATGTCACGCTCTCCGACCTTGAACTCGAGGCAGAAAATCAGTCCTCGAAGCAGCAACACGACATCGATTCGCTTCCCTAGCCGTGGAATGTCGTACTCGAATATCACTTGTCCATCTTCATCCTTCCACGGTTGCAGAACCTCCTGCATGATGTGAATTTCGTTGGCCCACGCTTCATTGGTTGTGGTAAGTGCAGCCCCGTGGTAATTGTTCACGAAACGTCCTAACAGCGTTTCGGGGAACAGCTGCAGAAACTCGCGGATTGTGGAATTATATAGACAACGTGCCATATCTGTGTGTTAATAATCAAAGTGCTGATGATGTCGCAACGCAATATAATGGGCTGCATTAAGCATATTGATTTGAAATATACAAAGTTAAGACAATTACAACAAATATGTCTTATATTTGCTGTAGAATATACGATCGATATGCGTGAGAGACGCAAAATAGGAAGCGACACTTTATAAATTTTGCAGATTTATATAAAGACGATAGCTTTGATATTATTGTATTGAAAGATATGTATAGTTTCTCTGATATTATTACCGGTGGTTTGATCGGTTCCATCCTTGCGCTGGGAATCAGGTATCTATTGGAAAGATGGAGTGCAAGTACTGCGTATAAACGGGAACTACGCAAACAGGTCTTTCAACGTAAAACAGATGCCGTGGAACGAGCTATGTCTTGGTATCAGGAAGCCTTCGATATGTATAGTTTATATCAGATAGCTATAAGCGAATACGATGGTTCTCTCAATCCCGTAACTTTGACAAAACTGCAATATGTCAGCGTACAGATGATTAAATTGTTGCAGGAAACGTCTGTTAAACTGAATCCTATTTATCTTTACTATGATTTTACGGATATTAACTTGAAATATCGGGTGGCGGAATCAAGTCAGATAACCAATAAGGCATTTATTCTTGCGGGACAAATCCAGCAACATTTGGTGTCGGATAAAGTAATCGATGCAGATGAGCAAAAGGCCCGAGAACAATGGTTTTGGGGATTGAAACAGACTCTTGATATTGCGGCATCCGCCATGGAGAATCAGAAAGCTGCAATCGTAGAATCTCAGCAGCGGCTGAGGAACGAGTACAAGAAGTATATGAATTAAAAATAAGGTTATGGAGTATACGGATACTACATTATGGAGAACTTCTTTGGCAAACCATGGAGATGCTCATGATCATTTGAGACGGAGTCTGCGGGAAGCTTTTGAGCGCTCACGTAATAATGCAAAAGAAATTTTAGATAAAATCAGAATAGATTTTCCTGCATTAACGGTGCATGATATAACCCATGTCGATAGTTTATGGCAGGTTGGTAGTGTGATAGCAGGTCCGGAATATGGATTAAATCCTCTTGAAGGCTATGTGTTGGGTTGTGCTTTTTTGATGCATGATGCCGTTCTGTCGTTTGAGGCCGCAGGTGGACAAGATGCTTTAAGGAAAACTGTCGAATGGAGGGATTTTTATGTGGATTATCAAAAAGATAGTTCTCTTTCTCCGAACCAACAATGTTATGAGACGGATTTCCGCACAATTCGGCTACTTCATGCAAAATACGCAGAAAATCTTTATGACACAAGATTTTTACGTGCAGATGGCTCTACGTTTTATATAATTGAGGATGAAAGTTTACGGACGCATTTGGGGGCTTTAATCTGCAAGATTGCGGCAAGTCATCATTGGAGTATAGATGAGGTAAAAAAACTGGGAATACAGCAGGCCGCACCTGCCAGTTATCCCAGGGATTGGCGTATTAATCCAATGAAACTTGCTTGCATCATGCGATGTGCGGATGCTGGACATATTGATGCCAAACGAGCTCCCGATTATTTATTAAAATTACTAACCGTTAATGGAGTCTCAAGGGATCATTGGATAGCACAAAACCGTCTTTCGCAGATAGATACTGATATGGAAGATGGCGAAAGAGTTATAATAACTTCGGATATTGATTTTAAAGAGTCTGATTTTGCTGCTTGGAATGTAGCCTGGGATGCAGTACAAGTGTTAGATCATGAAATAAAGGCTTCCAATGAACTATTGAGAGAGCATCGTATTGATGAGTTTCAGGCAAAACGTGTATGCGGCGCTGAATCGAGGCAAAATCTTAGCCGATATATTAAAACTGATGGATGGATGCCGTGTGATGCATCTATACATATCAGTAATGTCGAAGGTTTAATCAAAAATCTTGGCGGAGAAAAATTATATGGCAAAGAATATCATCTAGAGATTGTATTGAGGGAATTAATTCAGAATGCAAGAGACGCTATTGTGGCGCGAAGAAAAAAAGAGGCTATATTCGAAGGAAAAATTTCTATATATATAGAACAAATCGATGGGCATACATGGGTCCGTGTGACAGATAATGGTGTTGGAATGTCCATGCAAACTATTAAAGATTATTTTTTGAATTTTGGAAGTAGTTTCTGGGCCTCAGATTTGGCTAAAAGCGAATATCCAGGGCTAAATGCCTCCGGCTTCAAATCAGTTGGCAGGTTCGGCATTGGTTTTTATGCGATATTTATGATTGCATCCGAGGTGATTGTTGAAACACGGAAATATGATAAAGGATTAGATAGTAGTATTAGAATAAAATTTCCATCAGGTATGTGTCTACGACCCATCATTGCCAAGACCAATGGTGAAAGCATGGATATTTCTACTTCTGTCAGGTTCAAGATTGATGAGCAGAAACTTAAATGGACTAATAACTTTGAGGTTAAGACGAATCTTCTGGGCTATAAGTCTTTTCAAGTTCCGTATGCAAGTGCATTGTCTTATTTGACAGCAGGGCTTGATGTCGACGTATATTATTCAGAGTTGGGTGAAGTAGCTCGGAAAATACACACCAACATTGGTTCTCCTGATTTTGATAAAAAACAATGGCTTAAAGATATAACATTTGCAGAACAGCGTAGTGATCGTAAGTATGCCGACTACATCGATAATAATTATGAACGTCTTCGAAAAGTATGTTATAATGGAGAATGTTATGGTTTGGCAGCCTTGAGTACGATATACGACGATGAATTTACATGCTTTGATATAAAGACGATTGGAGGATTGGCTAATTTTAGTGCGCATAGTGGACATAGTGAATATATAGGATGTTTATTTGCAGAGCCAGCAACCGCTAAAAGGGATATAGCTATTACAAATGACTGTAAAACGGATTGGGTTAAAGAGCAATATGATATACTTTGTCAACAAGGTTTGACGGAGAATGACAAATTGTATCTGCCTTATGTCGTTGGTCATTACGGTATAGATATGACTGAGCTTATACAAGTACGTGTCATATCTCATTCTCTAAGAATTCAAACGCTGTCATTACATAATCTATTACTGCAATTGAAAGAGTATAGCTGGAAATTAATCTTACCACTTTCATCATGGTCAGAGAATCGATTGGAGAATCAGTTGGACTATAGTAGAACAATGCAGATGTTAACTTCTGAAGAAGTATTATTTATAGTAGAAAAAAACAGTGGTTTTTTGAGTGTTATCGATCCAGACTCTGCATGCCAATTTAATATTATGCGTTGTATTAATGTTGTTGCAGGGAAGTATAATTTGAACATAAGTAAGACAATACAGGCTGACAAAGCTGTATCTCGTTTAGGAGGCAAGATAAAAGTCCTCGTTTTGACAGTGTTACCATAATGAATACAAATAAAAAGTCAAATTTGGACTATCATACTTGCCTTATAGTTGTCCTGAGTTAAATTATTAAATCCTACAATGTTGTTATAATCAATGGTTTTATCGTTTTAATCTTGTTCTCGGTTTCTTGCCCAATAGGAGGGTAGCAGCACGTGCACAGCGGCGGGCCCATTGCAGGTCATCATCGTCCTTGTCTCGCCAGGGAAGGTCGCTCTGCGAACCTCCGCCACCACCTCCGGCAGATACGGCTGGCGTATCAAGCATACCAA
>ENA-OROH01000885-OROH01000885.1-human-gut-metagenome-genome-assembly--contig:-NODE-885-length-31794-cov-4.843284_pt1 | contig 31794 bp, 17 predicted proteins | sample MGYA00242125_ERZ509042 | MGnify/ENA primary metagenome ERZ509042 (study PRJEB26280, sample SAMEA2338738) | human gut metagenome | biome: human gut; feature: human-associated habitat; material: faeces... | reverse complement strand
AATCAATGATGAAAAGAGCCATATCATTACTCAAGAACAGAGTTTGATATGGTTCTTTTATAATTGTTAGTTACAATCTGTAACTTTTTAGAGTGGTCATTTTAGTTTTGACACACCCTCTTTACAAACCAAAACAATCTTCAATTATTTTGTTATCCTTATAACAAATCCACCATAGAAAATATAAATCTGATTGCCTTTGTTTCTGTGCAATATATATCCAAACAAGAGAGCATCCGTTTATTGTAATTGAAAAAATATCGTAAAACTACACTTTTTTCTTACCGCCATACCACCGTCTTATTTCTATTTGTTCTTAATGTGAACGATTTTATCGTTACCCCCTAACAAAAAAAATGTCTCATCTCAATCGTCCTGATATAAAATCAGAATAATTCAGATAAGACACACTAAATTTATAAGAAAAGCTATCAGTGATAACTAAATTTTCAAATCACGTATTTTTTCTATTTCCAACCCCGTTATCTGTGAGATAGTATCAAGGGGGATATTCAAAGACTTCATATTTCGTGCCATTTCTTTCTTTTCTTCCTCACGTCCTTTCGCAAGTCCTTCTTCAAGTCCTTCCGCACGACCCTCTGCACGACCTTCTGCACGACCTTCCGCACGACCTTCCGCACGCTCCGTAAATATATTATCTCTCAATATTACAATATTATCCAAATGCCGATAATAAGCTTCAAGCTCGGTTTTCGTCATTTTATCAAGTTTCAATCGCTCGCGGGCCTCCTCCAGTCCCGGTGCTGTGGCGCTGTCAGGGATATCACCTGTATTCAAATAACATATCCACTCTTCCAACGGGCTCTTGGCTACCTGATTGAAATCATTCACTTTCAATATATAATATTCCGGATAAAGTTGGCTCACAGCATCTACCTTGAACGTTTGTCTCTGAAAAGGAGTCAACTCCAGCACATCATTCTGATGAATACCTCTGAACTCCGTTTTTCCGTGATAAACCGTATCCTTTCCGCTACCTAATGAAAAATAGACAATATTGATACTATATATTTTACGTACTTTATCATAGCCTTCTCCACGATTAATGTATTCGGTCACCAACTTGGAAGTGCCGAACAGCATACGTTGAAAATAAGCATACTCATTATTATTCCGAACTTCGATCAGAATAAGCTCTCCCTTAGAGTTTTCGGCAAGCATATCTACCCGATTATACTTGTCAAACTCCTCCTCTTGATTGCTTTCGCTTTCCAACAACTTCTGAATAACAATTTTTTCATTGAGAAGTGTTGTCAAAAAGCCCTCAAGAACTGCAAAATTGGCTTTATTACGCAATAAGCGCTTCATAGCCCAATCGAAACGAATATAATTACTTGCCATAGACTCGTCTCCTTTCTCGTTATCTTTTTTCATGCAAACAAAGGTAAGCAGAAAATGTTTAATATCAAGTATATATATCCAATAAAATGATTTACTATACCTTTATATATACTACCGAACGCCCCACTCCATACTTCTTCAAAACACCTTGTTCGATGAAAGCATTAATATCCTGCAATGCCTGTGTTTTCGTTTTTCCAACGAGCAGGGCATAATCCTGCCGATTAATGCATGGGTGCTCTTTTAGAAACCTTTCTAACCGTTGCAGGCACTTTTCCTCTGGCAACGGATTTTTCACACGAAAGGGTGAATGATAACGCCGTAATTCAAGACCACTCTCAATATCCTTCTTAAATTGGCGATTCACACGAAAATTAATATCTTTCAGAGATATAGACGGCGAACGCAATTCTTTTGCCTCCTTCACCTTCTTGTCAACACTCAACGAAAGGCTAAAATAACCGATATCCCCTAATTCAACAGAGAATCCTTTTAAAAGCAAATGCCTCAATTCTTTTGATATAGCCTCTATGATACCCACCACCTGCGCATGGGGCATATGCTGAAGCGCAGTCACTTGTTCTACAAATTCTTCGGCTGTATAACTTCCCTTCAACACTACACGTGCATGCAAAGGCTGTTCTTCTCCTCTTTTAGCAAGGTCGGGAGTTTCATAAAGATCATAATTTACACTCATTATTGATTAGTTCTTTATTAGGAGAGATAAACATCTTCCCTCCCATAGATTTATTTTCTAAAGTACATTTCTATTTTCGTTTGACTTAACTCAAGCGATAGTTCAACTTAAGTCATTCTTTCGTTTAACTTAAGTCAAACGAAAACAAACATACTAACGAGACAAATGTACATAGAATATACAGATACTAATCTATACTAACCGAGATTTAATTTCATCCGATAAATTATTCCAAAGAGCATAAACATATTCACCAGTAATTATCCAAGATTTGAACGATTTTTTTGTTCGTTTTCAAAAGTTTTGTTCCACCGCCAAAAAGATTGCCTATCATTTGTTTATGCAACTTATTCTTCCTAATATTGTCCTATATTAATGAAAACCAATACAGATAAAACGAATCCCCATGCAAAAAGTATTTCTTTCGATAGCCATACAAATCCTGTGCTTACATTCATTCGTGGTGAATGCACAGCGTATTCACTCTATATAAAGCCAGTAATGGATGTATTTACGTGGACACCTCTGCAGGATTCTGTTACTATAACCCCGAAAAAACAATTTCATCAGAATCGGTTCTTTTACAGGCAAAATATCGGATAGCATTGAAGATTACTTCGGAAGAATATGGATAGGAACAAGCATCAGTGGATTATATTCATACAATGTCAGAACCCAAAAGATAACATCTTATCAACGTTCGGATCATCCGAATTCACTAACAAAGAATGTAATCACCACGCTAGCTATCGACAACAAGAAACGACTATGGGTGGGAACTTATGGGCAAGGACTTTGTAGATATAATGATGAAACAGAAGCTTTTACCAAGATTATCAGCAATCTACTAAGCAATGCCTTGAAATATGCCAAAAGCACGATTCGTATTACAACTACAGAAAAGGATTCCGAGATAGTAGTCACCGTAACCGATGACGGTATAGGCATCACCGATCAAGAAAAGACTAAAATATTCGACGCATTCTATCAGGTTAAGAACAACAGTGAAATAAATAAACTGGGCATTGGTATCGGGCTTCACATGACACGCTCACTCGTCCAATTAATGAATGTACGGAAAGTAAAATCAAAGGCATTATTGGCATGATTCCCAATGATTTCATCAAGGTCACCTAAAGAAAGCCTGCAAAATGATGGTGGAGGGAGAATATCGGGTTACCGAAATAGGATTCCTCGTCGGGTTCAGCTCTTCTTCCTACTTTGCCAAATGTTTTCAGAAGCAATTTGGAATGTTACCGACAGAGTTTCTCAAAAAAATAAAAGAAGCCCCCTCATCCGCAACAAAATAAGTCGGCAAGCATTCTCCCTCTAAGCTAAATCTTAAGATTTTATTAAATTCTCCTTATAATATAAGGTAAGGAGAATCTTTTTTTTTACTTTTGTCCCCAAATATTATGGTACAAGCCATTCTAAAAGAAAGAATTATGCAGAAAAACCTTGTCATTGTCGAGTCTCCGGCAAAAGCAAAAACGATCGAGAAGTTTCTTGGGAAAGATTTCAAGGTCCTTTCAAGTTATGGACATATACGCGATCTGAAGAAAAAAGAATTCAGCATTGACGTAAAGAAGGACTTCAAACCCGACTACGAAATTCCGGCAGACAAAAAGGCTCTGGTTAGTACACTGAAAGCAGAAGCAAAAAGCGCAGAAACCGTATGGCTCGCATCCGATGAGGACCGCGAGGGGGAGGCTATTGCCTGGCATCTGTACGAAGTCTTAAAACTAAAACCTGAAAACACCAAACGAATCGTATTTCATGAAATTACAAAGAGCGCAATCTTAAAAGCGATCGAACGACCACGCGATATTGATCTCAACCTCGTAAATGCACAGCAGGCACGACGGATTCTGGACCGTATCGTAGGTTTCGAACTTTCACCTGTACTCTGGAGAAAAGTAAAACCGGCCCTCTCTGCCGGACGTGTTCAGTCGGTTGCTGTTCGTCTGATTGTAGAGCGTGAACGTGAAATACATGCCTTCAAGACAGAAGCCGCTTATCGCGTCACCGCCATATTCCTCGTTCCGGACACAGATGGCAAGTCGGTGGAGATGAAAGCGGAACTGACACGTCGCATCAAGACGAAGGAAGAAGCAAGAGCTTTCCTCGAAGCTTGTCAGGGAGCCACTTTTACAATCGAAGATATCACTACCCGTCCGGTAAAGAAAACACCTCCTGCACCGTTCACCACTTCTACGTTGCAACAGGAAGCTGCACGTAAATTGGGATATACCGTTGCGCAGACCATGATGCTTGCACAACGCCTGTACGAATCGGGATTTATCACTTATATGCGTACAGACTCTGTCAACCTCTCGGATTTTGCAACAATAGGAAGCAAAGAGGCTATCACTAAAATGATGGGAGAAAACTACGTACATCCCCGTCACTTCGAGACAAAGACCAAAGGTGCACAGGAAGCTCATGAGGCTATCCGCCCCACCTATATGGAAAACCAATCCATCGAAGGGTCAGCGCAGGAAAAGAAATTGTACGACTTGATATGGAAACGCACCATCGCTTCCCAGATGGCAGACGCGGAGCTGGAAAAGACAACTGCTACAATCAGCATAAGCGGTAACAAAGATGTATTCACAGCTACCGGCGAAGTGATCAAGTTCGACGGATTCCTGCATGTATACCGTGAGTCCTACGATGATGACAATGAACAGGAAGATGAAAGCCGCTTATTACCTCCTTTGAAAAAAGGCCAGCGACTGGAATACGGCCCTATCATCGCAACCGAACGGTTCACTCAACGCCCGCCACGCTACACGGAAGCAAGTCTTGTGCGCAAACTGGAAGAATTGGGTATCGGACGTCCGTCTACGTACGCTCCGACAATTTCCACTATCCAACAACGCGAATATGTAGAGAAAGGAAACAAAGATGGGGAAGAACGCCTGTTCAACGTATTAACCCTGAGAGAAAATCAGATTAAAGACGAAAATCATACTGAAATAACCGGTGCGGAAAAAGCGAAATTATTTCCTACGGACACAGGTATCGTAGTCAATGATTTCCTCACTGAATATTTCCCGAACATTCTGGATTACAACTTCACAGCCAGTGTAGAAAAGGAATTTGACGAAATTGCAGAAGGAGAAGCGCAATGGACTTCCATCATGAAAACGTTTTATGATAAGTTCCACCCATCTGTAGAAAACACTCTGGCTATCAAGACTGAACATAAGGTAGGAGAACGCATATTGGGAGAAGATCCGGTAAGTGGCAAACCTGTTTCAGTTAAGATTGGACGTTTCGGTCCTGTCGCACAGATCGGCACGGCAGATGATGAAGAAAAGCCTCGCTTTGCACAAATGAAGAAAGGGCAATCTATGGAAACCATCACATTGGAAGAGGCACTGGAATTGTTCAAATTACCCCGTACATTAGGCGAATACGAAGGAAAAACAGTAAGTGTGGGTGTGGGGCGTTTCGGTCCTTATGTTTTACATAACAAGGTATATGTATCTCTGCCGAAAGCTGCCGATCCGATGACCATCACTTTGGAAGAAGCGGAGCAACTAATTCTGGAAAAACGCCAGAAGGAGATGGAACGTCACCTCAAGAAGTTTGAAGAAGAACCGGAACTTGAAATTCTGAACGGACGTTACGGACCTTATATCACTTACAAAGGTTCCAACTATAAGATTCCCAAAGATATTGTTCCACAGGATTTGACATTGAAGAGTTGCTTGGAACTAATCAAGGTACAGAACGAAAAAGAACCTGGTACAACCAAGAAAAGGAAAACGGCTCCAAAGAAAAAATAAACGGAAAAAAGGTGTTGCTCTGATAATCATTGCAACACCTTTTTCCGTTTATAACATATTGTTCAAGAGAATATTACATTCTGGCAGGAACTTCAATACCTAGCAGTCCCATTCCTAAACGAACGACCTTAGCCACATTGGCAGAAAGAGCGATACGGAATACTTTCACCGCTTCATTCTCTTCACGTAAAATGCTGAAGTCATGATAGAACTGATTATATTCTTTCACCAAATCGTATGTATAGTTGGCAATAATAGACGGGCTGTAATCTTCACCGGCTTGCTTCACAACGGCTGCAAAATCAGCTACCATCTGAATCAGTCCTTCTTCCTTTTCACTCAATTCGATTCCTGCCGGGATTTGTTCGGGAACAACAATACCGGATTCGGCCGCTTTCCGCAGAACCGATTGGATACGCGCGTAGGTATATTGTATGAACGGTCCTGTATTACCATTGAAATCAATGGATTCTTTCGGATTGAATGTCATATTCTTACGGGCATCAACCTTGAGGATAAAGTATTTCAAAGCACCCAACCCCACAATACGAGCGATATCATCCGCTTCTTCCTGTGTCAAACCATCCAACTTGCCAAGTTCCTGTGAGGTTTCTTTAGCGGTAGCGATCATCTCTTCCATCAAATCGTCGGCATCCACTACTGTACCCTCACGGGATTTCATCTTACCTTCCGGCAATTCCACCATTCCGTAAGAGAAATGCACCAGACTCTTTCCCCACTCAAAACCCAATTTATCGAGCAAGATAGAAAGTACCTGGAAGTGATAATTCTGCTCATTACCCACAACGTAAATCATCTTGTCAATCGGATAATCAGCGAAACGAAGTTTGGCCGTACCAATATCCTGTGTCATGTAGACAGAGGTTCCGTCACCACGAAGAAGCAGTTTGTGATCCAATCCTTCGGCAGTCAGGTCCGCCCATACGGAACCATCTTCTTTCTTGAAGAAGAAACCCTTCTCGAGCCCTTCCATCACCTTCTCTTTTCCTTCGAGGTAAGTATTGGATTCATAATATATCTTGTCGAAGCCGACACCCATCATCTTGTAAGTCTCATCAAATCCTGCATATACCCAGTTGTTCATCATCTCCCACAATCCGCGTACTTCCGGGTCACCGGCTTCCCATTTCACCAACATCTCACGGGCTTCCTGCATCAACGGAGATTCCGCTTCGGCTTTCGCCTTCGCTTCTTCATCGTTCATCCCCTGAGCTGTAAATTGAGCCATCAGTTCCTTCACTTCGGCTTTATAATGCTTATCGAAAGATACATAATAGTCACCCACCAGATGATCGCCCTTCTTGCCCGAAGTCTCAGGTGTTTCACCGTTTCCGTATTTCTTCCATGCCAACATGGATTTACAGATATGGATACCACGGTCGTTTACGATATTAGTCTTTACTACCTTGTTGCCGTTGGCAGCCACAATGTTAGCCAATGCGTTACCTAAAAGGTTATTGCGCACATGTCCCAAGTGAAGCGGTTTGTTTGTATTCGGAGAAGAATACTCGATCATTACCAACGGAGAAGTTTCGGTAGCTTTTACCAGACCATATTGCTCGTCAGCCTGAATCTCATTGAGCAGTTCAATCCAGGTAGCCGACGCAATAGTCAGGTTCAAGAACCCTTTTATCACATTAAAAGCAGCTACAGCCGGTTCGTTGGCTTTCAGATACTCACCGATTTCCTGGGCTGTCTGCTCCGGTCCTTTTCTTGACATTTTCAGGAAAGGGAACACGACCAAAGTCAGATGTCCTTCAAATTCTTTCTTCGTTTTTTGCAACTGCACCATCTTTTCAGGGACTTCCTGACCGTAGAGTGCTTTGAGTCCGTTGATGACGGACGCTACAAGTTTATCTTCTATCTTCATATTTACAATTATTTTCTGCGTACAAAGATACAGGATAATTTATAAAGGTTGCTCTTCTGAAGAAGAATTATTCTTCGCACCACGCTGATATATAGAAGGTGAGACTCCGAATTGCATCTTAAAACGTCTGCTAAAATAAAACGGATCATCAATACCTACCCGATAGGAAACCTCAGCCACTGTCAAATTTTCACCGGAAAGCAACAGTTCCGCAGCCTTTTTCATACGGATGATACGCAAGTATTCGTTAGGAGCATAACCGGTTACCCCTCGTATTTTCTTGTAAAATGCGGTACGCCCCATCTTCATTAGTGAAGCAAATTCATCAATAGTCAGTTCCGGTCGGGAAAGATGTTTCTCCAAAACAAGATTCAGACGATCGGCAAATTCCTTATCCCTGTCTGTAGAACAGACTGCCGGACGCATGATTCCCGGCTCATTCAAGTACTTCTCACGCAGCTTGTCACGCTGCTCGATCAATTGGAATACACGTGCCAACAGTAACTTAATGCTGAACGGTTTAGGAATATAAGCATCCGCACCGGACTCTATACCTTCCAGATATTTCTCCGGCGAACTCAAAGCAGTCAGCAGAATAATGGGAATATGACTTGTATCAAAGTCCGACTTCAACTTCTTTGTGACCTCAAAGCCCGTCATTCCAGGCATTAGAACATCGCAGATAATCAGATCTGCATCATAGGAACGTGCCTTCTCGAAACCGGATGTACCGTCGGCAGCCACTTCTACTTCAAAATAAGCCCCGATCTCCTCTTTCAAGAACTGGCGGATATCATTATCATCCTCTATTATCAATATCTTCCGTTTATTCAACGGATTTTCTACTTTCCCAAACTCCTGCAGTTCACGTTCTTCCTCCCCGAAATCGTTCCCTCCTGCCCAATGGACATCATGTGCATTGGCTTCCCTCAGCAACGCATTATTCGCAACAAGAAAATCTTTTTCTTCATAGACTGATTTGTCCGTTGGAACAGAAACAGTGAATACAGAGCCACCACCCTCGTTATCCGCATACTTGATTGTTCCCTTATGAACCTGCACCAATTCATGAGTCAGATGCAGTCCTACACCGATACTGTCGCCAGAGAAACTGCTTTGCATAAAACGTTTGAACAACTCAGCCTGTTTTTCTTTAGGTATTCCAACTCCGGTATCCGATACCTGTATCTGTAGCATTTTCTTCACTTCATCCACCGTGACGGATAAAACAATACACCCATTGGAAGGAGTATATTTAAAGGCATTCGACAACAGGTTATAAGTCACCTTATCCAGATTTCCCTTATCAATAAACATCTTATAGGAAGGAACAGAAGGATTAAACCGGAAATCCATCTTCTTCTGTTCGGCTATATCACCAAAACTCAGGAAAATTTCATAAAGAAAAGCTACCACATCTGTCTCTTCCAACAACAAAGCCAATTTATTATTCTGCATTTTGCGGAATTCCAACAATTGATTAATCAGCCTCAACATACGCTGCGTACTCTTATCCATCGTCTTTAAAGGATGCACCAATTCTTTAGGAATATCACTGATACGCTGTATCCGTTCCAACGCACCTTGAATCAACGTAAGTGGAGTGCGGAACTCATGGGAAATATTCGTAAAAAAGACCAGTTTGTACTCAGTCAACTGTTTCTCCACACTGATACGGTTTCGCAAACGGCTGAAATTACGGACAACCCGGTAAGTAAAGTACAGAGCGACCATGACCAACAAAGCATAACAGAGGAAAGCCCATCCTGTTTTCCAGAACGGAGGCTTGATCACAATAGTCAGAGTTGTCTCCTTATCATTCCAAATACCAGCCTCATTGCAAGACTTCACATGCAGGATATACGTTCCGGGATTCAGATATTTATAGGAAGCAAAATTAAGTGAGGAAGGGGCACTCCATTCCTTGTCGTAATTTTCAAGCCAATACATATATTTAGCCTGTCCGCTATCAGAATAATCGAAGGTAGAGAAGTCTATCAGGAAAGAATTCTGAAAATATTTAAGTTCCATTCTGTCGGAGTAAGCCAGTGAATGTGTCAATGGAGAGTCCATAGTTCCTGGAACTACTTGAATCCCATTGACATATAAATCCGTAAGAACCACCGGCAAGAAGGATTCATTGCTTTTTATCTGCTCGGGATCAATAATAGTCAGTCCGTAATTCGTACCGAACAGCAATCTGCCATCCGCCCCCACGTATGCACAATTCTCACTATATACATTACTCAATGTATACGAAGAGAAGAAGTAGTTGTCGAACGACTTCGTATCCGGGTCAAACTTGGAGATTCCATATTCAGTTGCAATCCAGAGTTTTCCATGCTTATCCTCCAGAATGGACTGGACTACATTATTGACCAGCCCTTCATTTACTCCATAATGTTCATATCTCAGTACATTATAGTTATCTTCCGGTTGACAGAGATTAAGCCCCATCCCCGAAGTTCCGGTCCATATCCGTCCCTTACTGTCTTGAAAAATACATTTTATCTCATTACTACAAAACTTTCCGTTCGTATGGCTGAACCAATGATAATTTTCAGGGTCGGCAATTAAAGAATCCGGATGGAAGATACAAATCCCCTCACTAGTCCCCATCCATATCATCCCATTCTTATCTTCCTGAAATGCACGGACCATCTGTACCCCATATCTCCCCTGAAAAAAATGCCGGAACTTATAGGTACCCTCCGAAGCAGGCTCCGCCAGATCAAGCCCGCCCCCAAATGTCCCGATCCACATCCGCTCCTTAGCATCCCGACAAATAGCAAATATATTATTGTTGGATAGTGTCGTAAGATCCAGCTTATCATGCCTATACCAATCCTCTCCTATCTTCAGCCCTTCGCCACGTGTTCCCATCCAAAGCTTTCCTCCGGCATCCTTCTCCATCGCATAAATGTTCGATTGGTAATAGGTTTTATCCATCTTCCGGTTGAAATACGCATCATAAGTAAAAAGACCACCTTTACGAGTAGTAATTCCGATATCACCATTCGGCATTTCCTCTATCATACGTATAGCATTAGAACGGTCGAACAGCTCCGGACTTTCCGGATAAATACGGATAGTCCCTTCATTCAAAACCGAAATGCGGGCTACTCCCGAATATTCGGAACTCACCCATATTCCTCCTGCCCGGTCCTCCATAACAAACAACAGGAAATCAGAATTGATATAACTGTTTTCAGTAATACCTGCTGCAAAATGTTCCAGCTTGTCTTCAATAGGATCATAAGCAAACAGCCCGTTTCCATAAGTCGAGATCCAAATGATTCCTCGAGAATCATGAACAATATGATAGCGTTCAAAATCAATATGGTCGAGTTTATCCTCCGGTATAAACTGAAAAGATTTCACTTTACCGGTGGCTGCGGAAATGTAATGAACACATCCCGTACGGTTATAAATCCAGTAGTCTCCACGATTGTCACATATCACTTCTCCTTTTTTTATATCCAAATGAGTGTCAGGAGTCAACGTATATTTTACGAGATCATAATTATACACCCCCGTACTGGTAAGTATCACCCATTTATCTTTAATACGAAAATCATCCGTAAGAGACATCTTTCCGGCAACCGCAGAAAGTGCAGCTTGTTTCAGCAGTTCCTGAGTCTTTTCCTGATAAGAATAAATATCTCCATTTTCTGTAAGGAAATAAACTCTATCCCCATTAGCCAGCATAGAGACAAAATGTAAGGCACGGTCTACGATCTTAACCTCACCGTCTACGACCAAAGCCACCCCCCGTTTCGTGCCGATCCAAATACGTCCGTCATTATCCTCGCGTACAAAGTTCACCCGATTATCCGGTAAGTTTCCCGCTTCCGTCTTAAATACAGTAGAAGTCAATATCCCCTCTTCTTGATGTATAACTCTTCTAACTCCGTTATCCGGATGCCACAACCAGACATCTCCACAAGAAGCCAGGAATAGTTTCGAATAATTCCGGTCCTGATCCTCCGGTTCCATATATTCTACAAAACACGCCTTCTGCAGATCATAGCAGCTATACAGACGAACAGTAGTTCCCATCCACAGAAAACCATGTTTATCTTCGGTGATATTAAAGATCCGGTTATCTGCCAACGATGGCTTCCCATCATTTCCCGGTTGGAAAGTCAGAAAAGAATTACCGTCATAGCGGCTTAATCCGTTCAATGTGCCAAACCACAAGAAGCCTTTGCTATCCTGGTACATATACCGTACAGAGTTACTGGGCAATCCATCACTCGTTTTCATCTGGCGGGAACGTAATTCAATACCCGCATAGGTATTAAGAACAGAGATTAGAAACAAAATAAAAGCGAACAGGAATCTTTTCTTCATCATAGATTTCAAGATTAATAATAAATGTCTAACAAAAATAGCGAAGAATTTTGGAATAATAAAATTAGTCCGAACCGGAAATAAAACAAATCCATATTCCCCGGTCCAGACTATCCCAATTATCAAACAACCTAAAAACCTCTATATCCACCCTTTCCTGTATATCCAAACAATACCTATAATCTTTAAATTGAGCTTATTTATACACATTTATAAAGTCATTAGCCAGTTTTCCAGATCCTCCATCATTTCAGCACGTTGAGCAAATGGTCTTTTGTTGTATCCCCAACCATGCTTCCCGCTACTGTAAATATGCATTTCCGAAGCAATTCCCAACCTTCTCAATGCCTTGTGATAATTCTCCGAGTGAATAGGTTTCACACTTTGATCGTCACCTGACAGTGCAATAAATGCACCCGGAGTTCTTTTATCTACCTGTAACTCATTACTATATCTTTTCACCAGTTTCTCATCCGGATTTTCTCCCAGAAATTGCTTCTTTGATCCCTTATGCGCATTTTTTTCTTCCATTGTAATTACCGGATAAAGAAGAATTTGAAAAGCCGGGCGCAATTTGGCTGAAGCGTGGGTGGCAATAGTAGAGGCTAAATGCCCGCCTGCGGATGACCCCATTACTCCGATACTATCCGGAATAATATTCCATTCTTCAGCATGTGCTCTAATATAACGCATTGCTTCACAAGCATCCGAGACAGGTACTTCCGGATTGCCATTCGGCATCCTATATTTCAATACGATTGCTGCCATATTCCGTTTATTAAAGTATAAAGCCCAGTCGTACCCCTCATCTTTCATTGCCAAGTGACCATATCCACCTCCGGGACAAATTAGAATTGCTTTTACCGGTTTCTTCGAGACAGGAAGAAAAACTCTGACAGAAGGTTTATAATTATGCTTTTTATCATCGTACCCTTCCGTTTCTTTACCATTCGAATTAGGTAATCCTTGCTCCCATAAGTCAATATCAAATGGCGGTTGTGCAACGGTTACGTTCGCGGAAGAAACCCGCAACATTGTCTCATACATTTGTCTCCCTAGATACTCGGCAGATGTTTTATCAAAATGAAGCCTGTCTTTCAGTAAAGTAGCTTTCGACATATCTACCAGATAGGCATTCTTATCCTCCGAAGCCAACCGTTTCATCGCTGCTTCTACCTCAGCATTATAACGTTTGTTCGATTTGGCTACAGAACCGAAGATGAAAGGCAGTTCCGAATAATCTTCACCGGTTTTCCGAGTGAGATGAGTACGTACATAAGCCAGTACATTTTTCAGATTATCGTAATAATCCGGACCATAATCCGAATCACTTTCTCCTTGATGCCAGAGGAAAGCATCAATGTGGTAACCTTCCGGCAAGCGAGACAGCGTCTTTGTTATACTATTACTTATTTGCTGGACAAACGAAAGGAGCAACGATTTTCCTTTTTTCGCAGTAGGAGTATTTTGCGCTAACCATGCCGGGTCGGCAGACCAGTGCCCTCCACGAGAACTTGTATTCTCTGATGTTATTGATGTGCCTCCTACTGCCCACTTTATTACGTAAAAGTCTTTTTGATACAACTGTTCCAACAGATAATAGGTAACAGCATCATAGCCCCAACGATTACGACGAGGCCAAAAAGGAACAAATTTTCCATCCACACGATTCTGTGAGATTTTACAATATTTATAAGCCCCTTTCGTGAAACCGGTACTATCTATCCCCATACTCCTGATATATTCCGGCAAGTCCGAGACAGGCACCCTCCCGTCGGTATTAGACTGTCCGGCCACAATAACAACATGAGCCCGCTCCTGTGCATATACTGCAAAACATAAAAGCCCTGTTATCAACAAACAAAAATAACGTTTTAGTTCTTTATTTTCAGACAAGTGTATTAAAACAGTCTTCATCGCCCCTCCCGTTTTCACTTTGATACATTCAAATACCACTTCTCTTCAGATGAGAAATCCGGCACGGATAATCCCGAACGCTCATATTTCCTGCCTATCACTTCTTTCAGATACTCACTGCCGGAGCCTGCCTTTTCCTTATTCATACGTCTGGCCACACGAATCAGATCACCCCAACGATGTCCTTCAAAAGCCAGTTCCAAAGCAGATTCTTCTATCAACAGTTTCTCCATACATTGTACATCTGTTTCACCGGCTTCCGGTTCCATCTCCTTAGCTTTCAACGATACACGACCGCGAATTCCCGTAAATTCACGCCAAGGACTACGATAGTAAGGCGCATCTATACTTCGTGCATCAAAGTAAAAAGGTTCCGGATAAGGCTGTCCGTATTCATAACTGGTCACACAGTCCCATTCTCTCTTAGCTTCCGATTCTGGAGTATAACGGTAAGTTGTTTTGAATCCTTCATTCAAAATCGAATAAGCAAGTTTCGTATACCCACAACGGTTCACAGCCTCCGCGTAACGTAGCAACACCTGTGCGGCACGATTCAAGAACCAACGTCCCTTTTTCTCATACGGCTTCACCGGATCATAATCATATAAATACTTCTGAACTACATATTCACCATTTACCAGTTTGTAAGAAGAGTCACGCCCACGTCCGTCAAACTCCGCACCGTTCTTTTGTTCCTCCTTTTCCCATAAGTCGGTAACCGCATAGGCTGAAGGCATCAACTCATACTTTCCTTTTCCTTCATTGGCAAACAGTTCAATCAAGGGATAATAAGGTTCAAAAGCCGGATCATAGCTTATTGTCCAAATCAACTCACTCCACAAAGCAGACTTATCTGCCGGAAAAGCGAACATATTCAGCCAGGTATTCTTATAACTGTTCATATCGCCATCCATATATCGTTCATAAAAAACCTGAAAATAAGTATCTCCACCGGTAGAATAGCTTCCGCAACGATACCTGACCGCATTAGCCGTAGAAGCCTTATTCTCGTCGGTAGACAGAAATTTACGATATTGTACGGCAGCCTCCCGGTAATTCCCGTTCCAAAGATAAAGATCTCCCAAAAGAATACGCTTGTTAACAAAGAATCGTTTCAGGTCATACGTATCCAATTTATACTTTATCAAGTCACTATTCAGGTAATCCTCCAAAGTCGGCAAGTTCTCCATGCATTCGATCAAACGGGGCAAGAGTTCATCCAACCCAATTTTCGGCAGTTGCTCCAGCTTCGAAGCATCTTCAACGGATACAGTAGGCTCCGTTACATAAACCGCCTTTCCGAAATACATACCTACTTGCAAATAAGTCCAACAACGAAGGGCCGCTACATCCGAATAAAGTTCCGAGTATTCTTCCTGTGTCAACCGATTATTGGCAAGCATATCCTCAAAACCTGCCAGAATATCATTACAGTTCTGAATGACGGAATAATAATTCGTCATATCCGCATATTTATTTCCCGAAGAAGGAGTATTAGTATTGATTTCCTGCAATTCTATAGATGCATTATCCGTCACATCCATCAAATCGGCACGAAGTTCTCCCAAAACGATTGTCTGCTCCGCCAGCCCCATAAATTTTCCATACAATCCCAATATGGCACTATTCGCATCATCGAGGGTCTTATAATGATTCTTATATTCCACTACCGATTCCAGTTCCGCATCCACACAAGAGCCGAACAACGTACAGGCAAACAGCCCGCCCAATATGATGACATTCTTTATTGATTTCATGGTTTACTTATTTAGAGTCCGAGTTTTAATCCTATATAAAAAGTACGTGCCTGCGGTGTCGTAAAAGAGTCGATTCCATAACTCAGAGGACTGGTACTAATGCTGGACTCCGGGTCATAGCCTTTGTAAGCAGTCCAAGTGCACAGATTCTCCGCTACGGCATATACCTGCAATCCGGTAACAATCCCCTTTTTGATAGGCACATCATAAGCCAGTGTCAGATTCTTGAATTTCAAGAAAGAACCATCCTCTATCCAACGGTCAGAGAAGCGGGAATTCTGCATCGGATCACCATAGGTAGCTTTCGGCATGCTTGCCGCTTGTCCGTCCATACGCCAACGGTTCATCACAGCTTTGGTCTGGTTCTCCATTCCGGACATCGCCTCCAATGTCTGACGGGTATAGTTATAGATATCATTTCCTACAGAATACGTAAACTGCGCAGAAAGCGTAAAGTTCTTCCACAAGATACGGGTATTCAATCCTCCATAGACATCCGGATTAGGATCCCCTATCACAGTTCTATCTTTTTCATCGATATATTCATCTCCGTTCATATTGACAAATCGCATATCACCGGCACCGAAAGGCAGGTCTTTCAACCCGGAACGTACGTTCAATCCGTCAGTCTGCGCTTCCGTTTCCGTGCTATACACCCCGTTTGTCCTATATCCGTAGAATACTCCTAACGGTTTACCTACTTCTGTCAGAACCGTACCGCCGACTATTTCCGTCTGATAACTTTCGCCTTTCAATCGGGTTACCTTGTTCTTATAGTGTGAAGCGGTAATCCCCAAATCCCATTTTAGGGAAGCTGTATTCAACAGGCGGGCATTGACAGCCACGTCCACTCCTATATTTCTCATTTCCCCTCCATTATCCACATAAGTCGAGTATCCCGAAAAAGGAGTCACGGAAGAGTAGGTAAGCATATCCTTTACTTTCGAGCGATATACATCAGCGCTTAAAGACAAACGTTCGTTCATAAACGCTACATCCAAACCAATATTCAGTTTGCCCACCCGCTCCGGTTTCAGATTCAGATTAACCAGATTGCCGCGTACCAATCCGTAGTTACCCATCAGATTTTGTGAAGTATAATAGCGACTCCCTGTATAATTGCCGATATCGTCATTCCCGGCTACCGAATATCCTGCACGTATTTTCAGCAAGTCTATCCATGGCAATTCTTTCATAAATTTCTCCGATGATAATACCCAAGCGGCAGACACAGCCGGGAAAAGCCGGAAGAAGCCGACATTCTGTCCATAGCGGGAGGAAGCATCCGTCGACAATGTAGCATTGACAAAATAGCGGTTCTTCAAAGAGTAAGCCACATTACCATAGGTGGAAAACCAGTTCCATGTTCCGAGTGCCCCTCCCATCTGCCGCAATGCATCCAAACCGGACTGCAAAGACTTAAACTCATCACTCGACGAATTATACGCCTTCGTCCAGTCGTCTTCCGCCTTATTGGTGGCATATCGTAAACCTACGGTTGCATCCAATTGATGTTCCGGACCGAATTTGAACAAGTAGTTGGCACGCGTTTCATCAAACAGCGAGAAAATACGCTCCGTATGATATTGCATTTCGTTTGTCACCAATGCAGTAGGGAGCTCATCGTACGGAATCCCTTGTCCCGGATGAAAGATACTCTCTTTCGCTTTAGTCAGACGAAGTCCGAACCGCGTGCTCAAAGTCAGATTCTTCCATATATTATACTTCACATGAATGTTAGCCGTAAAACCATAATTGGAATTTTCCTGCTGCACACTGCCGGTCACTGCCGCTGGATTTGCCATACCGAAGAGGTCCGTATCTTCATAATTCGGTGAGAGCTGATCCTGTTCATTATATACATAGCTTGACATAAAAGGCGACTTGACCAGAGAAGAGTAAATCGGATTCAACGGAGTCGCATTTCCTTCCTGCATCAAGTTCTTCTTACCATAGACAAAATTCATGTTTGTCTGTACCATAAACTTCTGTGAAAAAGTAATATCTGTATTGATTCTTGCAGAGAAACGGTTAAAGTCCGTACCTTTCACTACTCCTTCATTTTGCAGATACCCCAACGACAAAGCATACACGGCAACATCGTCACCACCGGTCACCCCTATTGAATAGTTATTCTTCAAACCTTCTACAAACAACTCATCCTGCCAATCGGTGCTTTTGTTATACCGATAGAAGTCCGGATTACCTTCATATCCCCAAGCTTGCTGTACAGGTCTTTCATTATTTATGAAAGGCAGTTTTTGAATATCACTGCTAGAATATCCCCGACTTTGATATACATCCATCAGATAACGTTTCGACTGAGCAGCATCCAACATCGGAATACTACCAGGTTTCATATTCATCCCCATCACCGCTTGCGCCGTGATTCGTGTTTCAGGCTCTTTACCTCTCTTCGTTTCTACAACAATAGCGCCATTTGCCCCCTTCACCCCATAAAGGGTCGTTGCATCCTTCAATACGGTAATCCGGTCGATGTCCTTCACGTCAATATCACAGAAAGGAGTGGAAAGATAGCCGTTTATCAGGGACGTACCGGCCGAAATATTCTCGATCACCATTCCGTCAATAATCAATAAAGGCTGATTATTTGCATAGATCGAATTGAATCCTCTCATAAACATATTCATCCCCGCATTTTCCATTCCCGAACGGGAAATCACATTCAGACCTGCTACCGTTCCTTGTAACAAGGTCTCACCGCTGGTAGACGGATTTAACGAGTTATCACTGTCCAACTGAACCACAGAAGTAGTAAGATGGCTTCCCGCCACTTCCCCCAACGGAGTTGTCACATTCCCGAATACACTCTTATGTGTTTCGTCATAGATACGTATATTCACCTCGTTCCGTCCTTTCAGCGCAACTCTTTTCTGTTGGTATCCGGGACCGGAAATCAACAATTCCACATCATAAGACGGTACTTTGATAGAGAACTTTCCGGTTTCATCCGTCATTGCCGCACTGATATCCGACACAGTCACTCTTATTCCATTAACCGGATTTCCGGTAGCCGCTTCCACGACTGTTCCCGACACTTTCTCCTTATACTCAATACGTTTCTTCACTTTCAACGTACGAATCTTCTTATTGAACTTCTGCGCATTCGCAGACAAAGCGAACACACAAGCCAGCAAAAGAAATATATATTTTATCTTATTCATAGCATTTTCTTTCCTTTAATCGTTTCATCTGCATCCGTATCATTCACCGTCCGGAATACGAGGGACAAATTTTATATAATCAAGAAACATCATTCCGCCACTCTGATTGGTCTTGGAGTACGGATGAAAACCGGCCGTATTACAAACCATCAACTGTACTTTGCCCATTCGCGGAACATCGAAATCATATCCCTCTTCTCCTTCCACTTCTTCTTTCGGAATCATTCGGGAGTTACTGGTATCCAACGTATATTTCCGAAGCTGTACCGGGCAATCCCTGTATGTCTTATCTCCCGCTACCGAATAAGCAGCAAAAGCAACCGAGTTCCCCCAATAGTTATTTTGTATCGAGCCACCGGATGAACGGGCAAGCTGTGCATCACCCGGCATTGCCGCAAACATCTTTTGGCAGACCACCAACGTGGAAGCCTCACTTGCCGGATCTTTTGCGATATGTTCAGCCATATCATCGTAAGAAAGCCAATAAACGTCATAGGTAACAGAGTTCAACCGTACTTCATACAGCAGATAAAAATTCATATCCGTGTTATAATTACTCGTATTGAAAACAAAAGAGTACTCTGTACCTGTAACGGGATCCTTCTGGTAAGTCCGCGAAGACACCATCACATCCTTTCCTCCACTTGCCCACGACGAGCGTGAACGGGTGTACACTTTAGAAGGTGAGTATGCGCTCAAATAGTCTTCGGCCTCTACCACCACCGTCTTTATTTTGTTCTCTTTCATCTTGACATCCACCCCATTCAAGAAACGAACCACTCCATTGGAGGCTTTATATTCGCTGACTTCTATCGGTGAAGGAACGAAGTCTGCCGCTCCTGAAAAATCTACCTTCACACCACTCAGGGCTGTCGTTTCCCCTTGCTTGAAAACCAAATCGCGGATCAGTTCGTCAACTACCAGCGAATCGGTCTGTTCCTCATCGCCCAAACTCATATACCTCGCATATTTAGCTTTCAATTCCCGAAAGTTAAGATCTCTCAATACAACGAATGTGTAGGAAGAGTCTTCATTGTTAATCGGCATTTCCTCGAAAAAGTAATTCCGTGTAGTCCACACCGTATCATATACGGGCTGCCCCAGTTCATTCACCCCTGTCTGTACACTTCTCTCCGTATCCATTACTTTGGTAGCTTTCGCATACAGGCTGTCCAACTGTTCGTATTCTTCCGGAAACATTCCCCGAACATATTGCAGATACTCATCAATATTCATCAAAGGTTTATACGCCTTATCCACTATATGCAGGACTCCATTATTGCAAAGCACATTTGAATGTTCCGAGTCAAAACTCACAGTACTCATGGATTGGTTCTTTCCGTTTATCATTTTCAAGCGACTGTCCGGTTGAGTTAATGTCTTCATATTATACAAACCAAAAGCAATATGATTCTTCACTATCGCAAGTTTCTCCTGCTCATTCCATTCTCCTTCTTCATAATTTGCCACCAACTCTGAAATCGCATCATTATCCGGCGCAAGAATTGTATACTCATATTCTCCATTCAGGATATTGACGTAACCGGTTTCCTCCAGCAGAAGATAAAAGGCAGAAAGATCCTTGTTCGCCTTTACAGCATCCAGCACACTTCCGTCCAATGTAGGAGTATCTACCTCCACATGATTGTCCCACTGGTTGTTACAGGCTGTAATCAATACCACAACTGCCAACAGCCATACACCTCTTATTATATTGAGTTTCGTTTTCATTGCTACTAATTTATCCGTTGATTTTTATTTATAAGGCCAGATCTCTTCTATTCCCGGAGAGTTCTCCTCTATTTGGTTACCTTTCATATCAAGCATCGGCCATACTTGATTTTCCGTAGCCGGTATAAACTGAATCATATCAAAATGATAATTCTTATCACTATACTTCTCTACCATGTCGAAACGTATCGTATGGCGGCCACTGGAATATACTTTAATCGTTCCCAACAGAATACTGTTCATGCTCTTATCCGGTTTGTAGGTATACTGTTTCCACCCGTATTCCCTTTCCATCTCCGCATGATTGACCATATCCACTCCACGAAAGTCCTTCTTAGTCTTACCATCCGCATCCTTTTCATAAACAATCGTTTTGACCTGTGCTATGGTTGCTGTTTTCTCTAAGACCTGATCATCCTGGTTTTCCTGTTTAAAAGTTGTTTTCAGTATCGGTCCTCTCTTTGATGAACTAGAATGGCGATAACATAACCATACTTTATAAGTACCGTCTATCAATAAAGGTAACGTGAACTCAAAGGCCTTCACATAGCCACCGGTAGTGATGGAGAACGTCAGATAATCACCATTTACATACTGTTGGTTCAGATTCATCGAAGGATTATCATCACTCATATTTACTACTCCATAAGTAATATCCGGATTACCGCTGCCTCTATCCGACTCGAATTTGACATCTTGATTTAAATCTTTCATCTTAAACTTCTTGGTCTCCTTGCGATAGGCCGGATCCGATTTAATCTGCGGCAAGTCACACATATCGAAATCCACCCGATAGGCAGAACGTATCTTAATCTCCAATAAACCTCCGACTTCCTGCATCACTCCGTCCTCACAAGTCAAGTCGGTGTATTCACTATTTCTTAGCAGTTCGATTCCTGCTTCATAACTGGACGCGCTCTTAAACCGGTTCAGCACAATGGACTGTCCGTCCATGGTACTGGTGATCACCTGATTCTCCACTTTAGTCATAACGGCCGATGTCCCTCCCAATAAATCAACAATATACCGTCGTCCTATTCCGATATGATAAGCCAGGAAGTTCTTTACCAATTCATCTTCCGCTATCCCCACCATATTCTTTTTCAAACGTACCAGCAGTTCCGCCTTATTATGGATACCTTCATCATTGAAAGTCTCATTACTCTGCACATAAACGGTATAAGTAGTATCATTTGTCATGACACCGGCCAGATACTCTTCATACTCGGCAAATAAGTCTTTGAACAAAGAATACTTTTCGGTAGGCAAAACAGCGACTTGCTGTCTCAAAGTCAATTCCGGTTTTTCCAATACCGCGTCAATCACGTGCAATACTCCATTCCCAAGCAAAACATCTTTTGTCACCATCCGTGCCTTACGGTCTACCATTACGTACACATTCCCACTTTCATCACTCTCCGTTTTAGTAGTCAGATAATATCCCCGTATATTCGGAGTCGGCATTTTGCCGTCTTCAAAACGTGCCGAAGAAATCGTATCGCCAATTATATGGTAACCGACATAAGCATCCGCTTCCTCCTTTGTCAGTTCGTCAATCGTCTTTCCTTCTTTCTCCATAAATTTTCTCACAGCCTCATCCGTCGGAGCCAGACAAGTATATGCCCCATAAGCATGAAGCATACCCCGATAATCGGACTTATGCACTATCTTAAAAAATTCGCCCAAATGCTCGTCCATATATTCATCCAACATCTGTTCGCTCGTTGTTTGATATACACTCCCCATCAGACTATCCTCGCACGCATTCAGAAAGAAAAGCGATAAAACACCTAGAAAAGTGTTCAGCAATATATTGTTCTTCATGTCCATATAGATTTAATTCGTTGCATAAAACTCATTTTGTTCCAGTAGCGGGTTCGCATCCAATTCCTCACTGTAAATAGGAAGATAATGGCTGTGATAATTCCTATACTTCGCTTTCAGACTGGTCACCTTACTCGCCGGAGCACTATATTCGGCTAACGTCATCAGATAGTTAAGGTTGTCACCTCCATAGTTATCACGTTTAGCCTGGCGTAGAACGTCAAACCAGCGTTTCCCCTCATAAGCCAACTCGCGTGCACGTTCATCCAAAATGAATTTCTCCATATCTTTACCCACATAAGATCCCTCCGATGCACCCAGATCCGTTGTTTCCACAGCATTCGCACGATCCCTGATTACTTTCACCAATCTATAAGCCTCTTTCAGCAACTCCTGATTTTCATTATCCGCAATTGCCATCTGTGTTAAGGCTTCAGCTTTCATCAGATAAATCTCAGCCAAGCGATAAATAATAAAATTACCGGCATATTCTTCCTGTGCCCGTTCCGCACTAGATGCTTTAGGCTCAACGCCTATATATTTCCAAAGGCAAGATTTATTCTGACAAATAACATTGCGTATATCGAAAAAGAGCATATCGCCCGTTGCCGTCGGAATGAAAATATTCGATTCCAAGTTGGCCGTATTAATACCGATATAACCTCTTCCCGAACTCATCATAGAATAAAACGGATTCAGGTTCTCTGTAGAAAACTGCAATTCAAAAATACTTTCCATCGAATTGCCCTCGTAATACATCTGATTAAACAGAGCAAAATATGTAGACGGGTCGGGATAGTAAATAGTCACGCCGGACTCCTCCCCATCTTCTCCGCTTTCCTGTTCCTGCCGGGTAACCGGAATCAGCGTATACTGTCCGGAAGCAATGATCTCTTCGCATTTACGGTTGCACTTTTCATAATCTTCCATCCACAGATAAATATCGGCAAGCAAAGCCTTGACCGCCCATAAGGTCATTCTACCCTTATTCTGGGCTGCATCGGTAGTGCTGTAATGGCTAGGCAGATAATTGCCTGTCTCCAACGATTCCAAATCGGCGACTATTGCTTCCAACACTTCTTTCTGGCTACTTTTGGCAACGCTCATTTCCTGAGCAGCACTTATATATGCCTTACGGATAAGCGGCACATCACCGAAAGCACGTACCAGATAAAAGTACATCAGACTACGGATAGCAATCGCCTGACCCTCATATTCTTTTAAGGTAGCCGGAGAGAACGAAGGGTCATTGGCCTGTGCCGTCGGAGCAAACTCCAATATTGTGTTACAGATATTAATAGTCTCATAGAAAGAAGCCCAATCGAGCAAACTATTATCAATCGAGATCTCTCCGTTGAACACACTCACCACATTCGAGTTTGTCCTTTTTCCGGAAGTGATCATATCCGCCCGCCATTCTCCGTAGAGAAACAAGCGTTGTACCATAGCACTGGAAGCCATTGATAAATAAGCACCGTTCAGTACCGAACGCACATCTTCCTTCGTTTTCCAGAACTCATCCAACGGCACACCGTCATTGGGCATCAAATCCAGCCAATCGGAGCAAGAGGTAATTGTCAGGCCTTGCAAAGCCAATACGAACATCGTAATATATCTTGTTAGTTTCTTTTTCATAATCTTCCGGTTTTAAAAAGTGACACTCATACCCAACGTAGTTGTGAGCGTACGCGGAACACGCGAACGGTCATAACCGATATTAAACGGAGCACCAGTCAGAGCTATTTCCGGGTCCATGCCGGAGTATTTGGTCCAAACGTACAGATTGCTCATCGTCATCCATAGCTGACAGGTTTTGAGGAATGTTTTCTGCAAACGTTTCTTATCAAATGTATATTTCACAGTCAGTGATTTGAAACGCAGGAAAGAGCCGTCTTCCACAAAACGGTCGGAACCGAGATAGTTGTAAGCATTCTTCGAACCATAGACAGCTCTCGGCAGCAAATCAGTCGGCGCGGTCGCTTCATCCTCATACGGATGTCGCCAACGGCGCAGCACTGCCTTACTCTGGTTATTGTAGGATGACATATTTTCCAGGCTCATCCGCATCTGGTTAATCACCTTGTTTCCATAGCGGAAATTGAAGAAGGCGCTCACACTGATATTCTTATAACGGATATTCGGTCCGAAACCTCCTGTCAGTATCGGATTGGAATTACCTAAGTAAACAATATCCTGATGGTCGATATTTCCGTCGTGATTGATATCCTCGTAGATGGCGTCTCCTGCCTGAAACTGATAATCAATGGTAGGATAAGCAAAACGCATTCTGACAGGAGTACGGTTGCCGTTCGCATCATAAGTAAATATCTGCTCACCGGCCGCGTCACGGGCGATGGTCTGGTTGTCGTTCAGGTAAACTCCTTTATAACGGAAGCCGTAGATAGCCCCCATCGGCTGTCCCAACTCGAAACGGCGGATATATTGCCCATTGGAAGTAGAGACTCCTTTTTGCATCGGATACTGATCGGGCACATCCAGAATTGAGTTGACGTTGCGCGCCAGATTGAAGTTGAAAGAAATGCTCCACTTCTTATTACGATACGGAACGGTATTTACCGAAAGCTCAAAACCCTTGTTCTCCATCGAACCGGAGTTGACATCCGCTTTAGAGAATCCACTCGTGGAAGGAAGAGACAGGTTTTGGAAATACTGGTCTTTCGAGCGTTTCTGATAAACTTCCACGTCTATATTCAGACGGTTCTTGAAAGCGGCAAAGTTCAGCCCAAAGTTGACTTGGGTACTCGTCTGCCATTTCAGGTTGCTTAACTCCAAGCTGGAAGGATATACACTCGCCTCACCCAGATAAGAATATTCGTATGGCTCATACAGGCTGATATGTTTATAATTGTTGTTCGTTTTTGGAGAAGAGCCGTTAAGACCGTAGCTTGCACGAAGGCTCAACTCATTCAGCCATTTCCGCCAAGGTTTCATAAACGGTTCACCGGAAACTCTCCAACGCATGGAGACACTGGGAAACAAGCCCCATTTATTGTCCTTACCGAAACGGGAATTCCCGTCGTAGCGGGCAGTTCCGTTAATGATATAGCGGTCGAGCAAACTATATTGGATACTTCCCATAACACCCACCGAACGCTCCTGCTGAAGGGTCGTAGTGGAAGTCAGATAAGACGCTCCCGTCAAACGGGAAGGAATGGAAGGATCTTTCAGATAAGTACTGGCCGTATTACCTCCGGTCATGCGGAAGTTGGTAGAACGTTTGTCTGAAGTAGTCAACGCTAGCAAACCCTGAAAGCTATGCATCTTGCCCAAGTCCGGCGTAAAGACGATTTTGTTCATCGTATAAATGGTGAAAGCTTCTCCGTCACGATCATCGGCACGATTCACTGTCGCTTCATTCCACGGGCGACCGGTAGCCGTCTGCGGCAGAAAAGCATTCTTCTTGTTATTGGAAACGTTCAAACTAAAATCCGATTGATAACGCGCCCATGAAAAAGGTCGCCAGATAAGCGAGAGATTAGATACCACATTATTGGAAAGTGTTTGGAAATAACCGTCGTTCGCCATCGCCACAGGATTGTAAACGCCTCCCGACGAACTGCTGGGATTCCATTTTCCCTGCGGAGATTCCAATGGAGTGAAATAATTATCGGTTAATATACCAATCTCATTATACTCATAAACACTCATGTTCGGCATACGTGTGAAAGCCATGTTACTTACATTCTGGCTGGTAGAGAAATAGGAAATATAGTTCTTACGGTCGTCTGTCCGGGTATATGCCATGCTTGCGGAGAACTTAATTTGTTTGGAAACATTGTAATCCACGTTCAATCGGGCATTCATACGGTTCAAACCGGTTCCGATAACAACACTATTGGCATTGTAATAGCCGATAGAAGCACGATACTGTGCCTTGTCGCCACCACCACTGATAGAAGCCGTATGATCCTGGCTGAATCCGGTATGGGTAATCTCATCATACCAGTCCGTATTCTGACCATAGTTGTAGAAATAATATGGTTGATTCACATCATAAGCAAATTCAGGATCGGAAGTAGGGTCATACATCTTTCCGCTATTCATCAGAGCCTCCTGTATCAGTGTCGTGTATTCATCACCGGACAACACCTGAATACCTTCCGGCTTATTAATCATCGTTCCTTTGAACGTATAGGAAATACGGGGTTTGCTTACCGTTCCCCGTTTGGTGGTAATGAGCAATACACCGTTGGCGGCTTTCGCTCCGTAAAGAGCGGTAGCAGCCGCGTCTTTCAGGACAGCTATCTCCTTGATATCGTCCGGTGAGATATTCAATAACTGCGAATATTCCTCTTCGTCGGCTGTGGCAAAGTCAAAGTCATCGTCTACCGACGCATCATAAGGAAACCCGTCTACTACAATAAGCGGTTGTGAAGACCCCGTCATAGAGGTAGTACCACGAATGCGGAGAGACATTCCGGCACCCGGATCGCCCGAACTGGCTGCAATATCCAAACCGGCGATACGCCCCTGAAGAGCATCTTCCACACTGGGCGCCGTCATTCCATCCTCCAGATCTGCCATCGAAACTTTTCCCATAGCCGTCGTGAGGTCGCGTTCATTGATATCCATCATTCCGTTGCTGGTTTTCTTACTGGCAACGATGGTAGCTCCTTCCAACATCACAGTTTCATCCTGCATCACAACATTAATCGTCATCCTTCCTTTCACGGGAATGGTAGCTTTCTTCATACCCGTATAGGAAACCACAAGATTGTCTCCTGCACGTGTCTCCACACGCATACTATAATTACCATCCATATCGGCAATCGCGTTCCCTACCACACGTCCGTCTTTATTGAGAAGCATGACGTGCGCTCCCGGAAGAGGTAACTTATCAATGGCAGCAGTCACTACACCCCGAATCACGACTTTCGTGACCTGTGCCGTCGCCAGAGTAGTTATGCTACATATTATCATCAACAGGATGAATAGATATAAGTTCTTTCTCATCATTGTGTTTATTTAGATAAATATTAGATTTTCTTATTCCTGAAGATTTGTTTTAAACCAGATAATTCCGTCCACTGCATGAATGACGGACAAAGGTCCCATATAATTGCTCTTTCCTTCGCCACGGACCGGTGACACCGGATCTGTCCCTTCCACTTTCACCCAGTTATTACTTTTAATATCCTGAAAACGGAACTTCAAAGAGTTGCTTTCATCCTTGTAGACATCGACCAATGTATTGGCAGACCATAAATCCACATCGGCAGCGGTCAACTTATAAGCCGTTGTCAACGAGAGGCTCTTATTTTTTCCCGGTTCCATATAAGGCAATCCATCATCCACAACGACTGTTCCGCTAAGGAAACACAGTTGCAGGAAGCGTTCCACCAAAGTTTTTTCCTCTGTAGAGAACTCCGCACTACCGGCAGGTAATGCAGGAATCTTTCCTGCGGTTACAGCGGCTTGTATAGCTGCATCGGTAGGAATCAGGACGGTATAGAAAGTTCCGGACTTAATAAAAGAAGGGACACTTCCGCCATACACTCTATCCATATATTGTTTGAACAACCGACAATCGCTGTTCTGCTCGGTATATGAAGCAATACGGCTGTACAGAGTCGGATCTGTCCAGGCAGCCACCCCGCTACTGGTCTTGCGAGGACTGTATTGCAACATTTTTCCCGCCGCAATATCTTCGTCCTTGATTCTGAATACCCGCCCGTTGTTGTAAGCGAAATCCGTCATTTCTTCCACTTCCACCTCTTCGCCATCCAAAATATTACCCAGCCCTTGCAGTTTATTGTTCTTGAAACGAACGACGTCCCCATAAGCATTTACCGCATAGCCGTAACCATTGTATCCCAAAGCCGAGAAGCCATTAAAGTCCTCCAACTCCGTCGCTCCTTTGGTGCGCTGAAAAATACACATACGGAGCAGTCTCTTCAAACGGTCGTCCACTGAAGAAAGTCCAGCGCTCTTTGCATCCTCATTCACAAACTTACCGTTTATCTCATCATACGAATATCCGTCCATTTGCAGCAACCTGTCGGAAGGCAACACCAACAGATAATCTACCTCTTTATTTCCGTTCAAAACACTTTTAGTCAGCTCTATCAACCAGTCACCGGTGAAGAACTTGCCAAATGCCACATCCGCCAACGTACGGCAATCCTCATTCAACAGAATTTCCGAATAGACAGTATTAAAATATTTGCTCTTAACAACTTCCTTCGTATCATACAGCACTCCATTGCTAGCGAAGTGACTTCCTGTGACACAGTCCTCAAGCCGGGGACCGTCTATCCCTTCCCCGTTCAAAAATTCGCCATTGGTATTCTGCTCATTCGCGAACTGAGAAGGCCAGATAATACGATCTACCATATGAGCTTTCAGAAAATAACCTAATGTAGTCAATGAAAGATCGGATAGTTTCTCAACACGGGCACGGGCAAGTACGGTTTCTTCAAACTGAGCAACTGCCTCATTGGAGGGAACCAGCAATGTATACCCCTGCTGTTCGGTAGTAGCGGTCTCTGTACCTTTATAATCTTCGTTATTAAGAAGGTAGGGGAGATTAAGGTATGTCTTGCAATAAACAGCCGAGATGTTACGGTCCGGATAGAGCTTTTTATAGACTTCCGTCGTATTCTCTCCAAGCAAATAAGACATAAACAAATAGGAATCCCCGACTTTTGTCTCCAGAACATTCCGGAACTTTTCACGTCCGTTTGCCTTCAACATTTCATCAAGATTATCCAAAGGTTCGTTAACGGCCGATACCTCATGTATAATCCCGTTTTCAGCGTAGATATCTTTATTAATGACACTGCCGGCTGCCGCGTGCAAACCGGAATAGGCCGTTCCCTGAAAGAATGTTTCATAATCGACTGGCAACAGTTTGCCCTGCGAGAAATATGTTGAAGTAAGGATAGGCAGATATTTATACGGAGTCAGCACGGTGGTAACATCTGCCGGGCTGTCCACAACCCATTGCTCCTTTCCGTCAATCGTCTCCCTGTAGAGAGTCTTATAATAAGAGGTACGTTTCTTTACGGAACTTCCTTCTTCCCATACGGAACTCGAAAGTACATCTCCCAAACGGGCAGACTCGAAACGGTTGAACACCATTGAATAGGCCACAATTTTAGTCAGTACCTCGACTGGAACCTCATCAATAGAAGAATAATTGTGTTCGGAAAGATAATGGCGGAAAGCCTCATCATTCGGAGCAAATACCGTATAATTAGCCGCTCCTTTGAGGATAGAGCTATACAAGGTTTTATCCACTGCATGCAGATACAGGGAGAAATTCCCCCTCTCCGTCAGCACATCGTAAATAGGAGGTTCCAACCAGGAAGGACGTTCATACTGTTCTTCCCTATCAGTACAACCTGTCAGCACCAGCAACAAGACCAGCCAACAAGTCCCCAGCCAACCAAAACTCTGTTTACATAAACTCAACAATGTGTGTATCATAGTCTTAAAATTAAAATGGAGTTACGAACAATTTTTATTATGCCACAAAGATAAGCGCAGACGCATACTGTTAAGAATGGACTATCGTACTTTTGTATGGACTATCCATGTATCCCACCCAGAAGGCCTTCAGACTGCGATTATCAGAGACTCATGGACTTTTTATGTAATTCATGGACATTCTATCGCACACAGTTAACACCCAAGAAATAATCCATGCTTTCGTACATCACTCCATTCGCCTCCTTGATAAAAGCCGCTAATTTAGTCGAAAAAAATAACGAGGGCAATTGCTCCATATAAATCTTAATCATCTAAAGTTGATCAAATGAGAATTAACAGCATTCTTACTTCTCTCCTAACCACCGTATTCCTGACCGCCTGCAACTCCGGCAGACAGGCGAACAACACCTATGACTGGGGAAAACTCCCTCAGCAGGCGGACTTAAACTGGGCGGACAGTGTAGGTAGCAGAAAGCAACCGGAAGGAACAATCGTATCTGCCAACTCTTTCGGTGCGATAGCCGACAGCACCAAACTTAGTACGGAAGCTATCCAAAAAGCGATTGACAGTTGCGCTGCTTCAGGAGGCGGAACCGTAACACTGGCTCCCGGACACTATCTGGTAGGCGCTTTGTTTATCAAAAGCGGTGTCAATCTGCTACTGGACAAGGGAGTTACTCTACTTGCCTCTACCGATATTAATAATTATCCTGAGTTTCGTTCCCGTATTGCCGGCATTGAAATGGTATGGCCATCCGCTGTCATCAATGTTGTCAAACAGAAGAATGTGGCTGTCAGTGGAAAAGGGGTAATCGATTGTCGGGGAAAGAAGTTTTGGGAACAATATTGGAAAATGCGCAAAGAGTACGAATCGAAAGGCTTGCGATGGGCTGTGGACTATGACTGCAAACGCGTACGAGGTATTCTGGTAGAACGTAGTACGGACGTAACTTTAAAAGACTTCACCTTAATGCGTACAGGTTTCTGGGCTTGCCAGATTCTTTATTCCGACTATTGCAGTATCAACGGACTCAAGATTAACAATAATATTGACGGACGAGGCCCGAGTACGGACGGGGTAGACATCGACTCCTCCTCGAATATACTGATAGAGAACTGTATGATAGATTGCAACGACGACAATATCTGCCTGAAATCGGGCAGAGACACAGACGGGCTGCGTGTCAACCGCCCAACGGAGAATGTAGTGATACGTCATTGCACCACCCATAAAGGGACAGGGCTTATCACTTGCGGAAGCGAAACTTCCGGCAGCATACGTAATATTCTGGGGCATGACCTCACTGCTCAGGGAACCTGGAGTGTTTTGAGATTGAAAAGTGCCATGAGTCGGGGAGGAACCATAGAGAATATCTACATCACCCGTGTGAAAGCCGACAGCGTGCGGAATGTATTAGCCACCGATTTAAACTGGAATCCGCAATATAGTTACAGCACACTACCCGAAGAATATTCCCATCAGGAAATACCCGAGCACTGGAAGACACTGCTTACTCCGGTAGTTCCGGAGGAAAAAGGCTATCCTAAGTTCCGCAATGTATATCTTTCACATATCAAAGCGACCAATGTAAGGGAATTTATCTCCGCTTCCGGATGGAACGATACATTGCGCTTGGAAAACTTCTTCCTGTATGCCATTGAAGCACAAGCACAGAAAGCGGGACAAATCCGGTACAGCAGAAACTTTAATCTGGCAGAGGTCACACTGGATACTAAGGACAATACCCCTATTATCTCAGAGCACAATGACAAGTGTAATATGCAGTTTAAAAGCTCTTCCACCGGGAATTTATAGAAACTAAAAAATAAA
>ENA-OROH01000865-OROH01000865.1-human-gut-metagenome-genome-assembly--contig:-NODE-865-length-32482-cov-12.201468_pt1 | contig 32482 bp, 25 predicted proteins | sample MGYA00242125_ERZ509042 | MGnify/ENA primary metagenome ERZ509042 (study PRJEB26280, sample SAMEA2338738) | human gut metagenome | biome: human gut; feature: human-associated habitat; material: faeces... | reverse complement strand
TCGATTGATAATTAGATATTTAACAATAAAATTTTAATTTTTGTCATCTACTAAATAATAAGGATAAAAGATAAGTTATGAATATACGGAAGTGTGTTTGGGGCATTTGCCTGTTGGCTGGATTGCAAGTATTACAAGCTGTTGAAAAGTCGGAGAGTGATTATTTATTGATCGGGAGTTATGCTCCGGCAGAGCGTGAAGGACTTGCTTTGTATCGTTTGAATCAAGAAACAGCTGATGTAGAAAGAGTCAGTGGTTTGGTTGGTATTTTGAATCCATCTTTTCTGACTCCTAATCCGGAAAAAGGGTTGGTGTATGTTGTGGGAGAAGGAGATACCGATGCCAACTCAACGGTTCATACGGTATCTTTGGATGAGCAGACAGGAACCATGCATCTGTTGAATACACTACCAACGTTGGGCGCGTCGCCTTGCCATGTCCGTTTATCTCCTTCGGGAAAATATTTGGTAACAGCCAATTATACGGGCGGTAGTTTAAGTCTTTTTTCATTGGATGCAAAAGGATGTATTCATGCCCGGGAAGCAGTTTTGAAGTTTGAAGGGAAAGGTCCGAATAAAGAAAGACAGGAAAAATCGCATCTTCATTATTCCATCTTTAGTCCGGATGGAAACTATTTATTGGCCGACGATTTAGGAACCGACAAGGTATATAGTTATCCTGTTCATGAGAAAGCTCCATATATTCAGCAGGCTGAACGAATTGATAATCCTGTTCGACCGGGTTCGGGACCTCGGCATCTGTGTTTTCACCCGAATGGGAAATGGGCTTATTTGATCAATGAATTGTCGGGTGCCGTAATCTTCTTTACTTATCAGGAAGGACATTTACAGGAAAAGCAATCCATCCGGGCAGATGAAGTAGGAGCACAGGGAAGTGCCGACATTCATCTTTCGCCCGATGGCCGTTTTCTGTATGCTTCCAACCGATTACAGAATGATGGCATCGCTATATTCTCAGTATCCGAAGCAACAGGAGAGCTGACGGAAGTGGCCTATCAGCATACAGGCCGTCATCCGCGTAACTTTATGATTACGCCAAACGGGCGCTTTTTGCTGGTAGCTTGCCGGGATGACAACGAGGTACAGATTTATGAACGTGATTTGCAAACGGGTAAATTGCAGGATACTAAGAAAAGAATCAGTATGTCACAACCGGTTTGTCTCCAACTTTATATTGGCAATAAGTGAGCTTGGGGCTTTTTGAGTTAATTTTAGTTTGGTATATTTGCTTGAAAATTATGAATTAATAGGTCTAATACAATGAAAACGGAGAAGCAAGTAATTTCTCATCTATATCAAGATGATAGGGGAAAATGGATTATTCAAACAAATGAAGAACACCAAAAAGGTGTAGCTAAATTGGCAGCGGTATTTGCCGGACAATTCGGATACTCTTCTTGGGGATATTCTTTGGGTTTGCTTCATGACAAAGGAAAGGAACGTAATGCTTTTCAGCAATATATCCGTAAGGCAAATGGGTTACCGGTTACCGATAACAAGATTTATAAAGAGCATAATCATGCCTTTGTGGGAGGTATATTGGCGAGGAAACTGATGGGTATGAGTGTCCTTAACCTTCTCACGAACCAGATCATTTCTCATCATTCCGGATTACATGATTATTCGGATATAGAGACAATCTTGAAAGAAAAACAATTGCCAGAAGAAATAGATCGTAAAAGTATTGTATTGGACAAAGTGCAGTTGATCAAAGAACTAAGTGAAGCTCCTTTGGCAAAACAGAAAATTGATTTAAAGCATTTTCATCATCTTTCGCGTATGCTGTTTTCTTGTCTGGTAGATGCTGATCGGCTCGATACAGAACATTTTATGAATGTAGAGTCGTGGCAAAAGCGGGGTTGTGCAAGTACACTTGCTGAATTATTGCCTGAATTAGAAATGTACATGAAAGATCTTCAGGAAAAAGCTTCAGATACGGATGTAAATCGGATTCGCAGGCAAGTTTTGGATCAATGTGCCAAGATGGCTTTCGGAGAAAGGGGCTTTTACAGCTTGACTGTGCCTACAGGAGGTGGCAAGACTCTTTCTTCTTTGCTTTGGGCTATGAAGCATGCTGTTCATAACGGTATGAACCGTATTATTATTGTAATACCCTATACCAGTATTATTGTTCAGACTGCCGCCCAGTTGAAAAGAATTTTCGGAGAAGAAAATGTTCTGGAGCATCATAGTAGCTTTAATCCGGATGAGATTCAGGACGAGAATCTGAATGGAAAGACAAAACAAGAAATCATTGCGTTACGTGAAACAGCAAAGCTGGCAACAGAAAATTGGGATTATCCGATTATTGTGACCACAAATGTGCAGTTGTTTGAATCCATGTTCAGTAACAAACCCTCTGTTTGCCGTAAATTACACAATTTGGCAAATTCCGTAATTCTATTGGATGAGGCACAGACTTTGCCGACCGATTTTCTGCAACCGATAGTAGATGGAATGAAGGCATATCAAGAGATGTTCGGAGTGTCTGTTCTGTTTACCACAGCCAGTCAGCCGGTTCTTAGCGGTTTGATTGAGGGCTCTAATCCAAGAGTAAGTTTTAAAGGGATAGACCGGATTACGGAAATCATTCCAAAGGACTTTGTTCTGCACGACAAACTGCGTCGTGTGAATCTGGAGATAGATGATGCCGGTTCTACGTATGATGAGATTGCCGGAAGGCTGGTACAATTTGAAAAGGTGCTTTGCATCGTGAATACACGACAAGATGCCAAGGAACTTTATGATCGTCTGCCGGAAGAAGGCGTTAAGCTCCATCTGTCGCGAATGATGTGTCCGGAGCATATCTGTGAAACGATAAACCGGATAAAAAAACTTTTGAGAAGCAATGACGCACTGGTTATTCGGGTAATTGCCACGCAGTTGGTTGAAGCGGGTGTAGATATGGATTTTCCAGTAGTTTTCCGGCAAGAAGCTGGGTTGGACTCTGTTTTGCAGGCTGCGGGCCGTTGTAACCGAGAAGGAAAATTGGCACAAGGAAAAACTTTTGTTTTCAGCCTGAGTGCCGAAAACAGAAAACCATACGGCTCTATGGCTGCGGCGAACAATGCCCGGCTGAATTTGCCGGCAACGAGCGATTGGTTTGCTCCTTCTGTGATGGAAGCATATTTCAAACAACTTTATTCGCGTACAGAGACATTTGACCGGAAAAAGATCAGTCATTATCTTTATAAACCTAATGAACTGTGTTTCGAAAAAGCATCTGATGCGTTTAAACTGATAGAGGATGATGGAGTCAATTTGATCGTAAATTGGGGAAACAGTATGGATTTGGTTGCCGAATTAAAAACGTCCGGATGCACCTATCCCTTGATGAAACAACTCGCAAAGTATACTGTTGGTATCCGACAGTCGGACTTTAAGAAGTTGGTGCAATATGGAGCAGTGAAAGAGATTCTGGAAGGAATCTATCTTTTATCGGACAGAGAGCAATATGATAAGGACACGGGAGTCAGACTAGATAATCATTGGATGGAAGAGATATTAATGATCTAAGCAAAAGAATATGATATGGAATATACAGATAAAGAATACGGTTTGGAAGTGTGGGGCAACTGGGCGTGCTTTACGCGTCCGGAGCTAAAGGTGGAGCGTGTCAGTTACGATGTGATTACTCCATCTGCCGCACGGGCTATTTTTGAAGCTATCCTTTTCAAACGCTATGCCATGCGTTGGCAAATTACCAGAATAGAGGTTCTGAATCCAATTAAATGGACTACGATCCGGAGAAACGAGGTCGGCGCTGTGGCCGGTAAGTCATCTATTTTTATAGAAGACAAACGCCAACAGAAGAATTCGTTGCTTCTTCAGGATGTGCGTTATCGCATTTATGCCAAGTTGGTATTTATACCGGTTAAGGACCGTCCGAAAGAGGCTTTTGCCAAACATAAGCCCGGTGATGATGAGAATCCGATGAAATATTATCAGATGTTCGAGCGGCGTGCAGCACAAGGGCAATGTTTTACGCAACCGTATTTGGGATGTCGTGAGTTTGCAGCCAACTGGCGGTTGATTGAAGACTCAGAAACTCTTGTACCTCCACTTTCCGAAGACAGGGATTTGGGCATTATGCTTTATGATATGGATTTCGACAAGAATCCTAAAAGTCCGGATGCCATGTTCTACCGTGCCAAGATGGAGCAGGGAGTAATTGTTGTACCCGATAAAGACAGTGAGGAGGTGATGAGATGATACTGAAAGCGTTGTATGATTATTATCAGCGGAGTGGGGAAGAAGTTGCTCCTTTAGGGTTGGAATATAAGCAGATTGGCTTTATCATTGTTCTGGATAAGGATGGGCATTTCTTGCGATTCGAAGACAGACGTTTGGACAAGAAGTCTGCACAGCAGTTTCTGGTGATGAAGAGCGTGGGACGATCCAGTGCCCCCGTAGCCAATTATCTGTATGACAATAGTCAGTACGTCTTTGGCTATTCAGATAAGGGAGACTTGGATAGTATGCGTAAATACTTTGATACATTCAAGTCTAAAGTGGCCGAAATTTATGGAATGTATCCCGAGAATAAGGCAATTCAAGCTGTTTTCGCATTTTATCAGCAGGAGCCGTCCGCTATGGTTGAGGCTATGCAGCAAGATGCACTGTGGGATGATATTGCTAAAAATCTGAACAAGAAATATTCTACATTTTCTTTTTTGATTGATGGTGATACCGAGATTGTTGCTTCTAAAAGAGATTTGATGAATCTGGCAACCCCGGAAGACACTGTAGAGGGAAAGCTTTGCCTGGTTACCGGAAAACATTCGAAAACACTAGAGGTTACTACGGCAACCATGATACCCGGAAGTCAGGCTACCGCAAAGTTGGTGGCTTTTCAGGTAAACTCCGGATATGACTCGTACGGGAAGACGAAAGGAAACAATGCTCCGATTTCTGAGGATGCGGAGTTTGCATATACCACAGCATTGAATCATATGCTTCGTCCTGATTCACATAACAAATTCATGGTGGGGAATCGTACGTTTCTTTTCTGGGCTTCTTCTGCAAGTGAGGCTTCCAAAGAGTCTGAGGATAGTTTGTTTGCTTTATTGGGGCGTCCGGAAACAGACGATGATGATCCGAACAGACGCATAGAGTTGGTGCGCAGCACTTTTATGGCCATCTATAATGGAAAGTTAAGTGCTGACAAAGATGATACATTTTATATATTAGGATTGGCACCCAATTCTGCCAGAATAGCCGTGATATATTGGAATGAAATGCCGCTTCGAGACTTTGCCGGTGTGATTAGCAGGCATTTTGAAGATATGGAGATGGTAGACATACGTAAGGAAAAGAAACCGCATGTAGGATTGCATTCCATCTTAGGAAGTGTTACTTTGGGAGGAAAATCAAGTGATGCAATTCCCAATATGCCGGATGCGGTAGTGAAAAGCATTTTTCAGGGCTTGCCTTATCCGATATCACTTTTTCAGGCTTGCATCCGCCGTGCACGTGCAGAGCAGTCAATAAACGTTATTCGTGCAGCTATTATGAAAGCCTATCTGAACAGATTGAATGATAATAACCATAAAAATATTGAGAGTATGTTAGACAAAGAGAATAATAATCAAGGCTATCTTTGTGGCCGACTGTTCGCAGTTTTAGAGAATCTGCAGTATGCGGCCAACAAGCAGGATTCTATCCGTTCTAGTTACATGAATGCAGCCTCATCTACACCGGCTGCTGTGTTTTCAACCATTCTGAAGCTGTCAAACAGTCACTATGGAAAGTTGTCAAAGGAGAATAAAGGACTGGCTGTCTTCTTTGATAATCAAAAGAAAGAAATAATGGCTATGATTCAGGATTTCCCGACAACTTTGGATTTGGGAGATCAGGGTAGATTCTTTTTGGGATACTATCATCAAAAATGCTATAGAGAGAACAAAGAAACAGAAGAGTAATAACAAACATTTAAAAAAATATAGCTATGGCAGAAATTAAAAACAGAATAGATTTTATTTATATCTTTGATGTACAGGATGGAAATCCTAATGGTGATCCCGATGCTGGAAATCTTCCTCGAGTAGATGCTGAAACTGGTATGGGATTGGTTACTGATGTTTGTCTGAAACGCAAAATTCGCAATTATGTGCAAGTAGCCAAGGCTGGCGAAGAAGGGAATGACATTCTTGTAAAATCTAAAGAATTTTCAGGCGAGGAGGTCTTCATAAACGGAGAAATCCGAAAGATGTATAAAGAAGATTTAGGATTGGATCTGAAAGTTAAAGACAAAGCACCGGCAGATAAAGTTCCCGCAGGCAGAGCTGCTATGTGCAAACGATTCTTCGATGTGAGAACTTTCGGGGCAGTTCTTTCAACAGGTGCCAATGCCGGACAGGTACGTGGAGCAGTTCAGATGACTTTTGCCCGCTCATTGGATATGATCGTTTCCGAAGAGCATGCATTGACGGTATGTGCTGCCCGTGATGAGGATAAACCTTATGATGCACAGGTCGGAATTCAGGGACGCAAGGCTACTGTTCCTTATGGATTGTATGTGTGTCATGGGTTTATTTCTGCAAATCTGGCACAGCAGACTGGCTTCTCAGAAGATGATCTGAATTTGTTATGGGATGCACTGAGAAATATGTTTGATGTGGACCGTTCTGCAGCCCGCGGATTGATGAGTGCGCAAAAACTGATTGTGTTTAAACATGATTCCGTGTTGGGCAATGCGCCGGCTAACAAATTGTTTGACTTGGTTAAAGTAGAAAAAGTTTGTTCGGGAGCTCCACGTTCTTTCAATGATTATTCTATCACAATAGACCGTGATCATGTACCTGTGAATGTTACTATAGAAGAATTAATCTAATTCAGCATATGTATAGCGAAGATGATATGCTCATGCTTTCGGGAATACAGCATTTCAGATTCTGTCCCCGCCAATGGGCTTTGATACATATTGACCAGCAATGGGAAGAAAATCGGCTTACGATAGAAGGTCTGATTCTGCATCATCATGTGGATGACCCTTTTTATCGGCAGAAGTGCGGTGACCTGATTACTTTGCGTGCAGTAAATATTGCTTCGCATGAATTGGGGCTCTATGGAATCTCGGATGCCATAGAGCTGCATCCTTCATCTTCGGAAGAAGATACGATTCAGCATCCTAAATATCCAGGAAGATGGCAACCGGTAATTGTAGAATATAAACATGGAAAACCTAAAAAGAATGAGATAGATGAGGTACAGCTTGCAGCTCAGGTAATGTGTCTGGAAGAGATGTACCGGATTCATATTCCATATGGTGCTTTCTTTTATGGTGAACTACGACATCGGGTACATGTGGACATAACGGACGAACTGCGACAAATTGTTCGTGATTGTGCTTGGGAGATGCATCGGCTTTTTGAAAAAACACTTCTTCCCAAAGCCGAATATGGCAAGCATTGTGAGAAGTGTTCTCTGAAAGAAATTTGTATGCCCAAAATGGAACAGTGTTGTACGACTGCGAGTACTTATCTGAAAAATAATCTGTATCAATGAGAAAACTGTTGAATATATTGTATGTAACAACACCTGAAGCATACCTCAGTAAGGATGGGCAGAACGTAGTTGTGTCCATCAAACAGGAAGAGGTGTTTCGTATTCCGGCTATCAACATAGAAGGAATCGTTACGTTTGGTTATATGGGAGCAAGTCCTGGAGTAATGAAATTATGCAGTGATAATGGTATCTCTCTTACTTTCCTTTCACCTCATGGCAGATTTATCAGCAGAGTACAAGGAGCAACGAAAGGAAATGTGTTGTTACGTAAAAAGCAATATTTTCTTTCGGATGATGACTCATGGTCATTGCATGTTGCTCAAATCATGATTGGCGGTAAAATCCAGAATTATCGAAATATTCTGAAAAGGTATATGCGTGATTATGGAAAAAATGAGGACATAAGTCGGGTTGTGCGAGTTCTGGAACAAGCAAAGCGAGATGCTTTGAATACTCCCGACAAATCTTCATTGATGGGCTATGAAGGTTTGGCTTCAAATGCATATTTCGAGGTATTCTCGGTATTGATATTAAATCAAAAGACTGATTTCCCTTTTCTGGGCCGAAACCGTCGTCCTCCAAAAGATGCTGTTAATGCCATGTTGTCTTTTGCTTATACATTAATAGTCAATGATGTAGCTGCTGCATTAGAAACAGTTGGCTTGGATCCTTATGTTGGATTTCTTCATACCCTTCGTCCAGGACGCACTTCTTTAGCGTTGGATTTGATGGAGGAACTGAGAGCTTATTTGGGGGATCGTTTTGTTTTATCGTTAATAAACAAGCGCCAAATAACTGGGAAGGATTTTCTTTCACAAGGTGACAATGGGATTGTTATGACAGAAAAGGGGAAAAAGGCTTTTATTACTGCATGGCAAGCGAGAAAAAGAGAAACCATAATTCACCCTTATCTTAATGAAAAGATTGAGATCGGTTTATTGCCTTATGTGCAGGCAATGTTATTGGCCCGGTATATACGGCAAGATATTGACGATTATCCAGTCTTTTTAATAAAATAGTTTTTGTGTATGTATATTCTAGTAACGTATGATGTAGATACAACGTGTAATGAAGGTGCCCGTAGATTAAGACGTGTGGCTAAAGCATGTTTGGATTATGGTCAAAGAGTACAAAATTCTGTGTTTGAATGTGAAGTTACTGAAGCACAATTATGCACTTTAAAAAATATGATTCGTGATATAATTGACATTCAGACAGATAGTGTTAGGTTCTACTATCTCAATAAGAATATTGCCCGACGAGCAGAAGTACTAGGAGTAGAAACATCTTATAATGTAAATGATGCTATAATTATATAGTGTCCGCGAAGCATATGTATTACATAAATTACCGAGTTTTCGCACTTGTTGGTTTATAGTGTATTACATGTCTTGAATTTGTATCTCTCTTTATTTAAATGATGTTTAGGATGATTCGCGAAAACATTGTTCTAAGTATCTGGATATTAAAGAGAAAAAATATATACAGTCGCACTCTTCGTGAGTGCGTGGATTGAAACTGTCTGCAGCAGATCTTTCTGAGCGTTCAACAAGTCGCACTCTTCGTGAGTGCGTGGATTGAAACGATAGTTTCCATGACAAAATAAGATTGAATGATATGTCGCACTCTTCGTGAGTGCGTGGATTGAAACCGCCCTCGCAATATTCCTGGTTATAATCGGCTGGTCGCACTCTTCGTGAGTGCGTGGATTGAAACTTGCCTGTCAGGAAACCGGCTTTGTAATCGATGAAGTCGCACTCTTCGTGAGTGCGTGGATTGAAACAGGAGAAACTAATGATTATGAGCCGCCTTACTTGTCGCACTCTTCGTGAGTGCGTGGATTGAAACTACTCCTGCTGCTGATCAGTTTTTATATGATACTGTCGCACTCTTCGTGAGTGCGTGGATTGAAACTATTCATATTATAATTTTATTAGTACTGCAAAAGTCGCACTCTTCGTGAGTGCGTGGATTGAAACCCGAAAAAACAAGCGGATAAGGTGCGGGCGTTGCTGTCGCACTCTTCGTGAGTGCGTGGATTGAAACCATTTTATATTTGCGTACCCTGTGGTAAGTGTCGTAGTCGCACTCTTCGTGAGTGCGTGGATTGAAACAAAAATGGATGTTGAACGTGTGAATGCGGTATTACAAGTCGCACTCTTCGTGAGTGCGTGGATTGAAACTGTGCTTAAATATCCATCAGGACAGATTGTTTATGTCGCACTCTTCGTGAGTGCGTGGATTGAAACCCTATATACAGGGCAATCTAACACAAAACATATAGTCGCACTCTTCGTGAGTGCGTGGATTGAAACAAATAACATTATTAAAGCATAAATAAGCAATAAGGTCGCACTCTTCGTGAGTGCGTGGATTGAAACAAGTCTAACAGCTTCGTCAAGAATAACAATGCTTGGTCGCACTCTTCGTGAGTGCGTGGATTGAAACTCGATGTTTAGGTCCATGTTGGAATATAAATGTGGTCGCACTCTTCGTGAGTGCGTGGATTGAAACTTATCCTAAAGGCTATAACTGTGTTAATATTACTGTCGCACTCTTCGTGAGTGCGTGGATTGAAACGCCCCCTTTTAGGGGGTTGGGGGGTTAGCCCGTGTCGCACTCTTCGTGAGTGCGTGGATTGAAACAGAGCCTCTCCGTTAGATTCAAATTCAACTTTATGGTCGCACTCTTCGTGAGTGCGTGGATTGAAACACTAAAGATTAAACCTGATTATGGTTTGCAGTTTAGTCGCACTCTTCGTGAGTGCGTGGATTGAAACACGAAGAATTCGTTCCCTGTTATTGGCTACATAAGTCGCACTCTTCGTGAGTGCGTGGATTGAAACTTTCCTCCAGCCAAGTAAAGACCTTTAATTGTGTCGCACTCTTCGTGAGTGCGTGGATTGAAACCCCAGTCTTTGGGTATAGTTTGCTCCGGAATAGGTCGCACTCTTCGTGAGTGCGTGGATTGAAACTAAGCGCATAAGGCTCTCTTTCAACCTTTCAAAGTCGCACTCTTCGTGAGTGCGTGGATTGAAACTTGCTATCAAGACTTTTAATTTGATTAATGATGGTCGCACTCTTCGTGAGTGCGTGGATTGAAACTATCTCTACCAGCACTACGCAAGAAGTGTCGGCAGAGTCGCACTCTTCGTGAGTGCGTGGATTGAAACATCAAAGACGTTAGAAAATGGTCATACTGTTGAGGTCGCACTCTTCGTGAGTGCGTGGATTGAAACAGCGCATATATAGTTAACGATGTAATTGTTAAACGTCGCACTCTTCGTGAGTGCGTGGATTGAAACTTCTCAAACTCATTCACCCAATCAGTCAATGCAGCGTCGCACTCTTCGTGAGTGCGTGGATTGAAACACCTCTTCCGGAAACAGACGAAGCTGGGAGGCTCGTCGCACTCTTCGTGAGTGCGTGGATTGAAACATATACTTGAATCCTCCGACAACAGGAGTAAATTGTCGCACTCTTCGTGAGTGCGTGGATTGAAACCTTCTACATATACCTTTGTTCCCTTCTTGCACCAGTCGCACTCTTCGTGAGTGCGTGGATTGAAACATACCCAATAGTAGAAGAGGGTTTGACTGAGGCGTCGCACTCTTCGTGAGTGCGTGGATTGAAACTATACAGCAATGTAGAACGCATTCGTGCATCTTTGTCGCACTCTTCGTGAGTGCGTGGATTGAAACAGAACTTTGTTGATGAGGTTGCAAGGGTTAAGGGTCGCACTCTTCGTGAGTGCGTGGATTGAAACTTGTTAATACTGCTGATATAATCGCTGTAAAGAGTCGCACTCTTCGTGAGTGCGTGGATTGAAACTGTTGCATCAACATAAGAACGATAATCATCCAAAGGTCGCACTCTTCGTGAGTGCGTGGATTGAAACAGGGCTATGAAGCAAAATATACAGCCTTACGGCGTGTCGCACTCTTCGTGAGTGCGTGGATTGAAACATTGTTACTGTATGCTGCTGAGCCAAACCATCAGGTCGCACTCTTCGTGAGTGCGTGGATTGAAACAGAGATAATGTATATTTTACTTCTTGAATCTTTGGTCGCACTCTTCGTGAGTGCGTGGATTGAAACTATATTGATACTCCCTTTTTGTAGTTCTGTGCAGTCGCACTCTTCGTGAGTGCGTGGATTGAAACTCTACACGGTCCGTTATGCCGCCACGACTCAGTGTGTCGCACTCTTCGTGAGTGCGTGGATTGAAACTACGCATCGGCCATTACCAACGGATGGATGAGCGTCGCACTCTTCGTGAGTGCGTGGATTGAAACTTGTCCTTTTGAACGGATAATTGACATCGCTGCGTCGCACTCTTCGTGAGTGCGTGGATTGAAACTACGCATCGGCCATTACCAACGGATGGATGAGCGTCGCACTCTTCGTGAGTGCGTGGATTGAAACTTGTCCTTTTGAACGGATAATTGACATCGCTGCGTCGCACTCTTCGTGAGTGCGTGGATTGAAACTTGCATATCCTGATTATAGGGCTATAAGTATGACGTCGCACTCTTCGTGAGTGCGTGGATTGAAACTTCGTCTTCCGTCTCTCTTGCTATTGCAAACCATTGTCGCACTCTTCGTGAGTGCGTGGATTGAAACATTCATTACGCCTTCAGGAGCTACCTGTCGAATGTCGCACTCTTCGTGAGTGCGTGGATTGAAACAAGCTCGGCTTGTTTATCCGCTATCATTTCATCAGTCGCACTCTTCGTGAGTGCGTGGATTGAAACACTTGCAAGGTTAAGGGATAGCGGACAGATAGCAGTCGCACTCTTCGTGAGTGCGTGGATTGAAACAACTTTGCACCAGCTTCACCAAGACCACCGGTTCGTCGCACTCTTCGTGAGTGCGTGGATTGAAACTGAGAAGGAAGAGCCGCCTGTGCTATGCTGGCACGTCGCACTCTTCGTGAGTGCGTGGATTGAAACTCTAATAATTCAGTATATTACTAATTAATTGATTAGTCGCACTCTTCGTGAGTGCGTGGATTGAAACTATGAAGAAAAAGATGAAGCGTTAGAAGCGGAAAGTCGCACTCTTCGTGAGTGCGTGGATTGAAACTATGATGCTTACCAATATGAAAAAAATGGAGATGTCGCACTCTTCGTGAGTGCGTGGATTGAAACTTATCTGAAAGTACAGACGTGGAAGGTAAGTCTGTCGCACTCTTCGTGAGTGCGTGGATTGAAACTACTAATGTCTTGTTCCGGCTTGAAAATGTATTGTCGCACTCTTCGTGAGTGCGTGGATTGAAACATGAAGCCGGAGCGCACCACCACCGACAGCGGAGTCGCACTCTTCGTGAGTGCGTGGATTGAAACAAAAATTCCTGCTCCAGCAATAGCAGGTGTTACAACGTCGCACTCTTCGTGAGTGCGTGGATTGAAACTCGATCTCCGATTATATATAGGTCACCCTGTAAAGTCGCACTCTTCGTGAGTGCGTGGATTGAAACTGGAATCTTGTTACAGCCGCATTGAATTGATCCAGTCGCACTCTTCGTGAGTGCGTGGATTGAAACTTACAACTTCGATTGCCACTTCTGCTCCTCTCTGTCGCACTCTTCGTGAGTGCGTGGATTGAAACTATTTATTCGGTAGTAACGATGCAGAACATTTTACGTCGCACTCTTCGTGAGTGCGTGGATTGAAACATCATTTTGGCGGTATAGACAATGTATGCCAGCCGTCGCACTCTTCGTGAGTGCGTGGATTGAAACTAAAAATGGCAGAACAGGATTATATAAAAAAGTCTGTCGCACTCTTCGTGAGTGCGTGGATTGAAACCTTGTGTTTGATGACTATTGGCGTTTTGCTTGGCGAGTCGCACTCTTCGTGAGTGCGTGGATTGAAACTTAATAAGTTTCAAGATCCAGTAACAACCTGCATGTCGCACTCTTCGTGAGTGCGTGGATTGAAACCTTGCCTTAATGCCTCCAAATATCGAGGAAGCAAGTCGCACTCTTCGTGAGTGCGTGGATTGAAACTCATATACACCCGGATAGTCCTTCTCGAACGCTGTCGCACTCTTCGTGAGTGCGTGGATTGAAACTATTATATCGAGATTATTATTAATCAATTTTCCGTAGTCGCACTCTTCGTGAGTGCGTGGATTGAAACGATACATTCGGTCTTTTCAAAGCAAAACGAGACGGGTCGCACTCTTCGTGAGTGCGTGGATTGAAACACAGGAAACAACGGTTCTAAAGAGGCGTTTGTCGGGTCGCACTCTTCGTGAGTGCGTGGATTGAAACATATCCAATAGTAGAAGAGGGTTTGACTGAGGCGTCGCACTCTTCGTGAGTGCGTGGATTGAAACAGGATAAGCCCACATTTGGTGCGTCCGCAATACTTGTCGCACTCTTCGTGAGTGCGTGGATTGAAACGTATTCAAGCTGTTCTTTCCGGGACAAACGACGCGTCGCACTCTTCGTGAGTGCGTGGATTGAAACATCTTAGTGATACCGATAAAGTCATTGAAAGAGAATGTCGCACTCTTCGTGAGTGCGTGGATTGAAACTTGTTTATTCTGTCCGGATGCAGTCAGGAATTTGTCGCACTCTTCGTGAGTGCGTGGATTGAAACTATCACGAAGCCGGTATCGAAAGGACTGGGCGAGGTCGCACTCTTCGTGAGTGCGTGGATTGAAACAACCATTACGGATTGATGGTGTTCTGATACAACCTGTCGCACTCTTCGTGAGTGCGTGGATTGAAACATTCAATCGAAGATGGAGTAAGTAGTGTTGGTGTCGCACTCTTCGTGAGTGCGTGGATTGAAACATTATGAATGTAGCGAGTACATCGTGACAGACAGAGTCGCACTCTTCGTGAGTGCGTGGATTGAAACATGGACAAGCTAAATACATGGGCATTATCGGACAGTCGCACTCTTCGTGAGTGCGTGGATTGAAACAGAAAGAAGAGGTGAACAGTACACGCCAGGAATGGTCGCACTCTTCGTGAGTGCGTGGATTGAAACAAATTTGAGGATGACTATCTTATTATGGAAGATAGTCGCACTCTTCGTGAGTGCGTGGATTGAAACAATAGATCTGTTAAAGAAATGTCAGGATATGGCGTCGCACTCTTCGTGAGTGCGTGGATTGAAACATGCAAGACGGACTTAAAGAGAACGATTTTAGGCAGTCGCACTCTTCGTGAGTGCGTGGATTGAAACAGATTGTTGAAGCTGAGGACAACTTCAAGAGAGGTCGCACTCTTCGTGAGTGCGTGGATTGAAACTTACATTTGGATGCGGTGCTTTATGCGAAACATGTCGCACTCTTCGTGAGTGCGTGGATTGAAACATTTCAGACCGGGCAATTGCTTCATTTAATCTTAGTCGCACTCTTCGTGAGTGCGTGGATTGAAACTATAATGAGCATGGCATGGCGAAGCTCTACAATGCGTCGCACTCTTCGTGAGTGCGTGGATTGAAACGACACGGAAAATACAGTCGTGCGCAATGTGGAAGCGAGTCGCACTCTTCGTGAGTGCGTGGATTGAAACATTCAGATATACATGCTATGGATTCAGCTCGTAGTCGCACTCTTCGTGAGTGCGTGGATTGAAACCAAATAGCACGAATACAACCAAAGGTCTTAGAAAGTCGCACTCTTCGTGAGTGCGTGGATTGAAACTATCACGAAGCCGGTATCGAAAGGACTGGGCGAGGTCGCACTCTTCGTGAGTGCGTGGATTGAAATAATAAAAAGCACATATGAAATAATTAAAACATTAATGTCACAACCCGTTTGTTTGCAACTTTATAATAGCAATAAGTGAGTTTTTGGGCTTTTTTAAAGAAAAATGATCCATTTGCATTTGAAAGCCTGTCTTTATGACAAAAAATATTCCTATCTTTGCACCGGGAAAACAAAACCTAGTAAGACAAGATGGAAATACTAAAGCACGAATGTGGCGTAGCCATGGTGCGACTGCTGAAACCATTAGAGTATTATCATCAGAAATACGGGACCTGGATGTATGGTCTTAACAAGTTGTACTTGTTGATGGAAAAGCAGCATAACCGTGGGCAGGAAGGCGCCGGATTAGCTTGTGTAAAGCTAGAAGCGAAGGCAGGAGAAGAGTATATGTTTCGTGAAAGAGCCTTGGGAACAGGGGCTATTACCGAGATTTTTTCTGCCGTCCACGAACATTTTCGGGATTTAACACCCGCCCAGTTGAACGATCCTATCTTTGCCAAAAACAATCTACCTTTTGCCGGAGAGCTTTATATGGGGCATCTCCGTTACAGTACGACCGGAAAATCCGGTATTTCTTATGTCCATCCTTTTTTACGCCGTAATAACTGGCGTGTCAAGAATCTGGCCCTTTGTGGTAATTTTAACCTGACGAATGTAGATGAGATCTTTGAAGATATTACTGCAATTGGTCAGCATCCTCGTAAATTTGCGGATACTTATATTATGCTCGAACAGGTAGGACACCGGTTGGATCGGGTCGTGGAACATCTGTATCAGCAATGCGAGGCTGAAGGACTGCGGGGTATGGATATTACGCATGCCATTGAAGCCCGGATTGATCTGGGCGATGTCTTGAAACGGTGTGTGCCTACGTGGGATGGTGGTTTCGTTATTTGTGGTATCACAGGTAGCGGCGAGATGTTCAGTGTGCGTGATCCGTGGGGAATCCGTCCAGCGTTTTATTATGCCGATGATGAAATCGTTGTCTTGGCTTCTGAACGTCCGGTGATCCAAACTGTCATGAATGTACATGCTTGGGATATTAAAGAACTGAATCGGGGAGAAGCCGTATTTGTCAGCAAGACCGGTAAACTGCGGGTAGAACAGATTGTTGAGCCGAAGAAAAACAGTGCTTGTTCGTTCGAACGGATTTATTTCTCACGGGGTAGTGATATTGATATTTATAAAGAACGGAAGAAACTAGGAGAGACATTGGTCCCTGATGTCTTGAAAGCCGTAGATAATGATTTGGATCATACCGTATTCTCTTTCATTCCAAATACAGCTGAAGTAGCTTATTATGGCATGTTGGAAGAATTGAATAATTATCTGAACGGTATCAAGAAGAAATGGATTGCCGACAAGCATCATCTCTTCCAGGAAGAAGAACTGGAACAGATTCTTTCCATGCGTGTCCGTACAGAAAAAGTTGCTATCAAGGATATTAAGCTGCGTACTTTTATTGCTGAAGGAAACAGCCGGAATGATTTGGCTGCTCACGTATATGATATAACCTACGGAAGTATTGTTCCGTTTGAAGATAATCTGGTGGTTATAGATGATAGTATCGTGCGCGGGACAACGTTGAAGCAAAGTATTATCAGTATTCTGGATCGCCTGCATCCGAAGAAGATTGTGATTGTCTCTTCATCTCCGCAAGTCCGTTATCCGGATTATTACGGTATCGACATGTCTCGCATGAATGAGTTTATAGCTTTTAAGGCGGCAGTAGCATTGTTGGAAGAGCGGGGAATGGAAAACGTTTTGATGGATGCTTATCAGAAAGCCAAGAAGCAGGAACGGGAATCATTAGCTGAAGTCAACTACGTAAAAGAAATCTATGCTCCGTTTACAGATGAAGAAATTTCCTCGAAGATGGTAGATTTGTTGACTCCAGTCGGAACAAAAGCCCAGGTGCAAATTGTTTATCAAACAATAGAAGGTTTGCACGCTTCTTGTCCGAATCATCCGGGCGACTGGTACTTTTCGGGAGATTATCCGACGCCGGGTGGTGTACGGATGGTAAACCGGGCCTTTATTCATTATATGGAAGAAGAATATTTAGTCAAATAAACATACTTAATGTTATATGCAAAAAGATAGAACTGCAACTTTAATCCTGGATGACGGGACTGTATTTCATGGTTTTTCTTTTGGTGCTGAAAAGCCAGTGAGCGGTGAGGTCGTGTTTAATACAGCCATGACAGGTTATCCTGAAAGTTTGACCGATCCTTCGTATGCCGGTCAATTGATGGTACTGACTTATCCGTTGGTAGGAAATTATGGTGTTCCGCCTCGGACCTTCCGTCCCGATGGTTTGTCTGAATTTATGGAGAGTGAACATATTCATGCAGATGCAATCATTGTAAGTGACTATAGTCATGAATATTGCCACTGGAATGCAACTTGTAGTTTGGGCGACTGGTTGAAGCAGGAAAATATTCCTGGAATTTATGGAATAGACACACGGGCATTGACAAAGAAGTTGCGCGAACATGGTGTCATGATGGGACGTATCGTGATGGAAGATGTAAAAGATGTAGCGACCTATTTGCATGATTTCGGGAATTACGGGGCTGTCAATTATGTAGATGAGGTTTCATGCAAGGAAGTGATTACTTACGGAGAGGGAGCTGGCAAGAAGCGGGTTATTCTGGTGGATTGCGGCGTAAAGCATAACATTATCCGTTGTTTGTTGAAGCGTGGAGTGACAGTTGTTCGTGTTCCTTGGAACTATGATTTTACCCAGTTGGAATATGATGGAGTGTTTATCAGCAATGGCCCGGGCGATCCTGATACGTGTGATGCTGCTGTACAGAATATCCGGAAGGCGATAGTCGGCGATAAACCTGTCTGTGGTATTTGTATGGGAAATCAGCTGTTGGCAAAAGCTGGTGGAGCTTCTATCTATAAGTTGAAGTATGGTCATCGAAGCCATAACCAACCGGTACGGATGGTAGGAACCAACCAATGCTTTATTACTTCACAGAACCATGGATATGCCGTTGACAATAATACCTTGGGTAAAGATTGGGAACCCTTGTTCATCAATATGAATGACGGGACGAATGAAGGAATCCGCCATAAGACGAAACCTTTCTTCTCTTCTCAATTCCACCCGGAAGCTTGCAGTGGACCGACAGATACAGAAGCTTTGATCTTTGATAAATTTGTCGGTATGTTATAAAGAATAATCAGTACTAATTTTTTTGCATGAGAGTCGTTTATGAAAGATAATATCAATAAAGTCCTTATTTTAGGTTCGGGAGCACTGAAGATTGGTGAAGCGGGAGAATTTGATTATTCCGGAAGCCAAGCCTTAAAAGCCATTAAGGAAGAAGGAATCCAGACGGTCTTGATCAATCCGAATATTGCTACGGTACAGACATCCGAAGGTGTAGCCGACACGGTTTATTTCTTGCCTGTCACTCCATATTTTGTAGAGAAGGTTATTGAGAAAGAACGTCCGGATGGTATTCTGTTGGCTTTTGGTGGTCAGACGGCGTTGAACTGTGGTGTCGCATTGTATCAGAGTGGTGTATTGGAGAAATATGCCGTACGTGTATTGGGAACGCCGGTACAAGCTATCATGGATACGGAAGACCGCGAACTGTTTGTCCGTCGTTTGGATGAGATTGGGGTCAAGACTATCAAGAGTGAAGCCGTAGAAACAATCGAAGATGCGCGTCGTGCCGCTGCCGAATTAGGTTATCCGGTAATTATCCGTGCTGCATACGCACTAGGTGGTTTGGGTTCTGGCTTCTGTGATAATGAGGAAGAACTGAATGTATTGGCAGAGAAAGCCTTCTCTTTCTCTCCTCAGGTCTTGGTGGAAAAGAGCTTAAAGGGCTGGAAAGAAGTAGAATATGAAGTAGTGCGCGACCGTTATGATAATTGTATCACGGTATGTAACATGGAAAACTTCGACCCGTTAGGAATCCATACAGGAGAAAGTATCGTTATTGCTCCTTCTCAGACATTATCCAATACGGATTATCATAAACTGCGTGAACTGGCCATCCGTATTATTCGTCATATCGGTATTGTGGGTGAATGTAATGTGCAATATGCTTATGATCCGGATAGTGAAGACTACCGTGTCATTGAAGTGAATGCTCGCTTGAGCCGCTCATCCGCTTTGGCTTCCAAGGCAACCGGTTATCCGTTGGCTTTCGTGGCTGCTAAATTAGGATTAGGCTATGGCTTGTTTGATTTGAAGAACTCAGTGACAAAGACAACCAGTGCTTTCTTTGAACCGGCGCTTGACTATGTAGTTTGTAAGATCCCGCGCTGGGACTTGGGTAAGTTCCATGGAGTAGCACGTGAATTGGGTTCTAGTATGAAGTCAGTTGGTGAAGTCATGGCTATTGGGCGTACTTTTGAAGAAGCCATTCAGAAAGGACTTCGTATGATCGGACAAGGCATGCATGGCTTTGTAGAAAATAAGGAACTGGTTCTTCCGGATATTGATAAGGCTTTGAGAGAACCGACCGATCGTCGTATCTTCGTTATCAGTAAGGCTTTCCGGGCTGGTTATACCATTGACCAAATACATGAGTTGACTAAAATCGACAAGTGGTTCTTGCAGAAACTGTATCGGATTATTGAAACGGCCAATGAATTAGAGGCTTGCAGCAAGATTCAGGAAGTTTCGGATGATTTGTTGCGGAAAGCAAAGATTCAGGGATTTTCCGACTTCCAGATTGCCCGTGCCTTGTTGAAGGATAAAATGGAAGATACGGATAAGGCTACTTTGCAGGTACGTCAAGACCGAAAGTATCGTGGTATCGTCCCGGTTGTCAAGCAGATTGATACGTTGGCTGCCGAATATCCGGCTCAGACGAACTATCTGTATCTGACATATAGCGGAACGGAAAATGATGTCGATTATTTGGGCGATGGTCGCTCGATTGTTGTATTAGGTTCGGGTGCTTATCGAATCGGTAGTTCGGTTGAATTCGACTGGTGTGGTGTACAGGCTTTGAATACGATTCGGAAAGAAGGCTGGCGTTCGGTGATGATCAATTACAATCCGGAAACGGTTTCTACCGATTATGATATGTGCGACCGCTTGTATTTTGATGAATTGACATTCGAACGAGTAATGGATATCCTCGAATTGGAGAATCCGCACGGAGTAATTGTGTCAACAGGTGGACAGATTCCGAATAACTTGGCTATGCGTTTGGACGCTCAGCATATTCATATCTTGGGAACATCTGCTAAAAGTATTGATAATGCGGAAGACCGTGAGAAGTTCTCGGCTATGCTTGATCGGATTGGAGTAGATCAGCCGCGGTGGAAAGAACTTTCATCGATGGATGATATTAATCAGTTTGTCGAGGAAGTCGGTTTCCCGGTTCTGGTTCGTCCGAGTTATGTGTTGAGTGGTGCTGCCATGAATGTATGTTCCAATCAGGATGAATTGGTTCGCTTCTTGGAACTGGCAGCTAATGTATCGAAGAAACATCCGGTCGTTGTAAGTCAGTTTATCGAACAATGTAAGGAAGTAGAAATGGATGCTGTTGCACAGAATGGAGAAATCATCATGTATGCTATCAGCGAGCATATCGAATTTGCCGGTGTCCATTCAGGTGACGCTACTATTCAGTTCCCTGCACAGAAACTGTATGTGGAAACGGTTCGTCGTATTAAGAAGATCAGTAAGCAGATTGCGAAAGAATTAAATATTTCAGGTCCGTTCAATATCCAATACCTGGCGAAAGGAAATGAAATCAAGGTAATCGAATGTAACCTGCGTGCTTCCCGTAGTTTCCCGTTCGTGAGCAAGGTATTGAAGATTAACTTCATCGAACTGGCTACGCGGGTTATGTTAGGTTTACCGGTTGAGAAACCGAATAAGAACGAGTTTGATTTGGACTATGTAGGTATTAAGGCCTCTCAGTTCTCTTTCAACCGTTTGCAGAAGGCCGATCCTGTCTTGGGTGTAGATATGGCTTCTACGGGTGAAGTGGGTTGTATCGGTGATGATGTTTCAGAAGCTATTTTGAAGAGTATGCTTTCTGTCGGACAACGTATTCCGGAAAAGAACATCCTGTTATCAACTGGTACGGCTAAACAGAAAGTCGCTATGCTGGATGCTGCCCGTCTGTTAGCCAAGAAAGGATATAATCTTTATGCTACTGGCGGAACCCATCGTTTCTTCGCTGAGAACGGTATTCCGAGTACTTTGGTTTATTGGCCGAGTGAAACGGGAAAGGAACCGCAGGCTTTGACGTTATTGCATGAGAAGAAGATTGATATGGTGGTGAATATTCCAAGAGACCTTTCTGCAGGCGAATTGGATAATGGATATAAGATCCGTCGTGCTGCCATCGACTTGAATATTCCATTGATTACAAATGCACGTTTGGCAAGTGCCTTTATCAATGCTTTCTGTACGTTGAGTATGGATGATATTCAGATCAAGAGCTGGCAAGAATATTAATGCTCAGTATATAGTATCAGATAGATAAGCCGCTGGAAGTTTCAGGTTCGCCTGACTTTTAGCGGCTTTTTATTTGATTACGATTGAATGATCAATAGGGAGAAATAAGGGAAGTCCGTTTGGGCTATTATTGCTGGGTCGGATATATATTTCTCTTTTTCCGTACCTACGTTCTCGAAGTAATGGAACTGGGCCTCCGGATGTTGGCGAATGCATGTATGGACAGCTTCGATGCAAGCCGATAGTTTCATAATAACCAGATTGTATCCCTGACGGATCAACTGATCCAACTCGTCGGATGTTGCTGTTCCCGGAATCACCATCAGGCGTTCTTCCTGCTTGACGATATGTAATCCGCCTGTTGCTCCGGCTGCAATGAAAGCCGGTATGCCCGGAACTCGCTGTACACGGATTTGTTGTTTTTCCAGTTGGTGGTAAATGTACTGAATGGAAGTATAGAATCCGGCATCACCTTCTGCCACAATAACCACCTTCATATCTTCTTGAAGCGCCCGGATGGCATCAGACAAAAGCTGATCGTAAGCTTCGATGGCTTTTTGCCGGTCTTTGCTCATGGGCAATACAAACGGATGGATCTTTTCTTCTTTGATCTCCAAAGCCTGTAGAATATGGGCGGCTCTGGAAACTTGTTTTCCTGAGACAGTCAACGTTGCCGGACAGAAGATCCGGTCTGCCTGTTGTAAAGTCTTTAAGCCTTTTAAGGTGATTAATTCGGGTTCACCCGGACCCAAAGAGACGAATGTAATAGTTCGATTCATAATTTATTCGAGTTGAATGCAAGTGCAAAAATCTTTATTTTACGGTTGATTCGCAAGTATCGGTTGAGTTTTTTATTACTTTTGTGCCAAGTAACAGGTGTCTGTTTCCTTCGTGAAGCAAGGAACAGATGAAAAGGGAATCGGGTGAAAGTCCCGGACAGTCCACGCTGCTGTAAGTCTTTATAGGATTCGAAGTAACCTCTGTTCCACTGAATAGTCGTCTATTCGGGAAGGAACTTCGAACGAGACAAAGTCAGAAGACCTGCCTGATTACTGATAATAACTTGGATGACTTTGCTTTCTGCGTGGTAATGGAAAGTGAAGGAAAATATTTAGACAGAATGACAATGATGAATGTAATCCGAATGGCAGGAGCCATGTTGCTTCTTGCAGGAATAGCGGGCTGCTCGTCACGCCCGGCAAATGATCAGGATACGATATCGACCGGAAAAGCGGTAACGGAAACCGTATTTACTGAGAAGATCAAACCGGAATATGCGGAAGGATTTGAGATCCGTTACGAAGGTGATATGGCTTTGGTTGATATTCATGATCCGCAGTCGGAGAATGTTGCCGAATATCATTATGCTTTGGTGTGTCGGGGCGATGTATCAACGGTTGTTCCTGAAGGATATGAGAAATTGGAAATACCGGTGCGTAGTGTGATTTGCATGACTTCCTTGCAGCTTTCTAATTTTATTAAGTTGGGAATAACGGAACGGGTAACAGGTATCACGAGTACGCGCCACTTGTTCAACGAAACGATGAATCGCCAGTTGGAAAGTGGAAAAACTGTGAAGATCGGTATTGAGGGAAACTTCGACAATGAAGCGGTTATGAGTATGAATCCTGACTTGATTCTGATCTCTCCGTTTAAACGGGGCGGTTATGAAGCTTTGAAGGATGTCGGGATTCCGTTGGTTCCGCATTTGGGATATAAAGAAATGACTCCGTTGGGACAGGCCGAGTGGATTAAATTCGTAGGCTTGCTTTGCGGTATGGAAAAGGAAGCCAATGCTTGTTTCGAGGCAATCGAACAGCGATATCAAGAATTGAAGGCGTTGACTGCCGATGGTAAGGTGAAACGTCGGCCGATTGTCTTTAGCGGAGAGCTGAGAGGCGGAAACTGGTATGCCGTAGGTGGAAAGAGTTTCTTGGCTCAATTGTTCAAAGATGCCGGAGCCGATTATTTCTTGAAAGATGATGAGCGTTCGGGTGGTGTAACACTCGACTTCGAGACGGTTTACAATCAGGCAGACAACGCGGATTATTGGCGCATTGTCAATAGTTATCCGGGCGATTTCTCTTACGAAGCCCTGAAAGATCAGGATGCACGTTATGCCGACTTCAAGGCTTTCCGTGAACATGGGATTATTTACTGTAACATGAAGACGACTCCGTTTTATGAAGAAATGCCGACTGCTCCGGAGGTAATTCTGGCAGACTTGTTGCATATCTTTCATCCGGAACTGTTACCGGATCATCAGCCTGTTTTCTATAAACTGCTAAAGAAATAAGATCATGCGTTATACTCATACTTACCGGATGTTATTGATCCTGCTGCTGATCGTTGTTCTGTTGCTTCTGAATTTATTGCTGGGTTCAGTCTCCATTCCGGCACAATCCATTTGGAATATTCTGACGGGTACAGGAAACGAACCTGTATCTTGGCAGAACATTGTCTGGAAATCCCGTTTGCCTCAGGCTTTGACGGCACTGGCTGCCGGTGCTGGTCTGGCGGTAAGTGGATTACAAATGCAGACGGTGTTCCGTAATCCGTTGGCAGGACCTTCGGTATTGGGAATCAGTTCAGGTGCCAGCATGGGCGTTGCTTTTGTCATTCTGTTGAGCGGTAGTTTGGGCGGTGTTGCCTTGAGCCGGCTGGGTGTAATGGGAGAAATTGCTTTGTCGGTTGCCGCTATTATCGGTTCTTTGTCGGTGATGGCACTGATTGTTTATGTATCGCAGAAAGTGAAAGGGAATGTCACCTTGCTGATTATCGGCGTTATGATTGGTTACGTATCGAATGCGGTGATCGGTGTCTTGAAATTCTTCAGTGTAGAAGAAGATATCCGGGCGTATGTGATTTGGGGATTAGGCAGTTTCTCGCGCGTTTCCGGTAATCAGATGATGCTGTTTGTTACGTTGATGGCTATTTCGCTTCCTTTGTCTTTCTTGCTTATCAAGACATTAAACCTGATGTTGCTGGGTGATGGTTATGCCCGCAACTTAGGACTGAATATCAAGCGGGCCCGTTTGCTGGTGATTGTATCGGCAGGTGTATTGACGGCTATTGTAACGGCTTATTGTGGTCCGATTATCTTCTTGGGACTGGCGGTTCCTCATTTGGCAAGAGCTATGTTTCAGACGTCCGATCATCGGACTTTGATGCCTGCTACTTTATTATTAGGTGCTGCCTTGGCATTAATTTGTAATCTGCTGGCCCGTATGCCAGGTTTTGAAGGAGCTTTGCCGGTTAATTCGGTCACGGCACTGGTGGGTGCTCCGGTAGTCGCTTCTGTTTTGTTCAACAAACGTAAAAATGATTGGAATGAATAAGGAAACGATCCGACTGGAAGAACTCTCAATAGGTTATTCTCTTAAGAAGCATCATGCCAAAGAAGTGGCTTCGCACATACAGGCTACTATCCGGAGTGGCGAACTGACCTGTTTGTTGGGTGAAAATGGGGTAGGAAAATCAACTTTACTTCGGACACTTTCTGCTTTTCAGCCGAAGCTGGGCGGACATATCTGGCTGCTCGGACGGGAAGTGGAATCTTATACCGACCGCCAGTTAAGCCGAATCATCAGTGTGGTATTAACCGAACGGTGTGAGATCCGGAATATGACGGTTCGGGATCTGGTTGGAATGGGCCGAAGTCCTTATACGGGTTTTTGGGGACGACTGACGGCAGAAGACTGGGAGATCGTGGATCAGTCTATTCGTCTAGTCGGAATCGAAGCGCTGGCTATGCGGATGGTACATACGTTGTCGGACGGAGAACGGCAGAAAGTGATGATTGCAAAGGCGCTTGCTCAGGAGACTCCGATTATTTTCCTGGATGAACCGACAGCTTTTCTGGATTATCCCAGTAAAGTGGAAATCATGCAACTGTTGTATCGCCTGATACAAACGACCGAAAAGACAATCTTTCTTTCTACACACGACTTGGATCTGGCTTTGGAGATTGCCGATAAGATCTGGCTGATGGACCGGAAACAGGGAATCATCACCGGTGCACCTGAAGATCTGGCTTTATCGGGCCGACTGAAATCATTCTTCTCCGGAAGAGGTGTTGTATTTGACGAGGACAGTGGTCTTTACCGGATACAGGTGCAATATAGATATCAAATCGGAATCCGGGGTGAAGGTGTTCGCTGCTCGATGCTGAAGAAGGCATTGCAACGCTGTGGTATTTGGGTAGCGGATCAGGTATCGGCAGCTTTGCCATTTATTGAAGTGACTCCTGATTCATTTATCCTTCACACCGGAGAGCTGTCGGCTTATGAAACAATTGAGTCGTTATTGCAAGCCTTGTGCCAGATAAGTTTGCCCGAAATCTGATTCCTTATTTCAGGAAAATTGCATAAGTTTGCAAGACAAACCAAATAGAGAAAATACGAATGGTAAAACGTGTGCTGATATTCTTGCGGAATCTGATACTTTTCTTCTTTATCTCTTCTTTGCTGGCTGTCGTGCTTTATCGTTTCGTACCGGTGTATCTGACGCCGTTGATGGTGATTCGTTTGGCCGAACAAGCCAAGGCTGGTAAAACATTAAAGCTGGAACATGAATGGGTGCCGATCGAGAAGATTGCCCAGACCTTGCCTCAGGCCGTAGTGGCTTCTGAGGATAATTTGTTTATGGAGCATCCGGGATTTGATTTCAAGCAAATACAGAAAGCAAGAGAAGAGGCACGACAGGGAAAACGGGTTCGCGGAGCCAGTACTATCAGTCAGCAGACGGCCAAGAATGTCTTCCTTTGGCAAGGAAAAACCTATTTCCGGAAAGGATTGGAAACTTATTTCACCTTGTTGATCGAATGGATTTGGGGCAAAGAACGGATCATGGAAGTTTATCTCAATTCGATCGAGATGGGCGATGGTATTTATGGAGCACAGGCTGTGGCTAAGGCGCATTTCAAGAAAGAAGCCTATCAGCTGACCAAAGGCGAGTCTGCTTTGATTGCCGCTTCATTACCGAATCCGCGGCGTTTTAATTCAGGGAAACCTTCGCCTTATATGCGTCGCCGTCAAACCAAGATTATGTCGTTGATGGATAAGATTCTGCCGGTGGATATGGGATATAAAACACAACAAAAGTCGAAGAGTACAGGTAAAACTAAAAATAGAAAGAAATGGAGAGCTTCAGTTATCAGGATCTCGGAAGAATAGTGTACGCAAAGGCACTGGATATTCAGACCGAAAAGTTTAACGCTTTACTGGCTGCCAAGGCGAAAGGGGAAAAGGGGTGGAATGAATTGTTGTTTTGTGAGCATGATCCGGTATTGACCATTGGGAAAAGCGGGAAAGATTCTAATCTGCTGATACCCGAAGCTCGCCTTCAGGCTCTGGGTGTTTCTTACTATCACATTAATCGTGGCGGAGACATTACTTATCATGGTCCGGGGCAAATTACAGGATATCCGATTTTTGATTTGGAGACTTGGCATATCGGATTGAAGCAATATATTTATCGATTGGAGGAAACCATCATCCGTTTTCTGGCTTTATATGGATTAAAAGGGGAGCGTTTGGAAGGAGCAACCGGCGTATGGCTGGATCCTTTTGTGGCAGGAAAGGCGCGTAAGATCTGTGCCATCGGCGTAAAGAGTAGCCGTTTTGTTACGATGCATGGTTTTGCCCTGAACATCAATACCGATCTGAATTACTTTTCATTGATTAATCCTTGTGGTTTTACTGATAAGGGTGTTACATCCTTGGCAAAGGAATTGGGGAAAGAACAGGATTTTGAGGAAGCCAAACGCCAGTTGGTTGCTTTGTTCCGGGAAGTATTCGGCGAAAGATAAATTTGTCAAAATGTCAAATCAACCCCTTTAAAACTTCGCTATTTGGAGTTGGGTGCAGCTTGGGTTGCAAATATGCGAGATATAGCGAGTTGAGGTTTGATAAAAAGTAAGTAAATATGCTTTTGGAGTAAATTGTTGCGAATGCTATTTTGAAAAGGGGGCTTTTATTGGGGTGGTTGTAAGGAAAAGGTAATCTGTTGTGGCAGAATGTCAAATGGAAATAGAAGGCTTTCGCTGTCGGTTTTAGGCTCTTTTGTCCGGTTTTTTACCTTCCTGATACCCGAAAAGGAGGCAAAAAGAGGAAAACACCTTGGCTTTTCTTCATTTCCTGCCTATGAATGTTCATTTTTACAACGTATTTTTATCCATTCATGCCTATCTTTTTATCCGTTTCTGCCTACTTTTACTCCGAAAACTCGTGAAAATCGTTCGCAAAACCCTTGTCTTTTGTGGAAATTCCCTGCTGAGAACCGAAAAAACTTCATGAAGAAAGAATGTGTGTGTTACGAATAAAGGCTATATTCTTTCTTTTTGATGCGGATAAATAAGTTTTAGCATGCAATTGAATAGCTTCATTTGTGGCATATATAGGGATGTTTTTTTACGTTCTTCAAAAAGAGTTTTTAGATATGTACTTTTTCTCAGACGGGTAAGTATGTATTTATAAAAAATATACTACCATTATTACATTTCTTAGCTATGTATTGATACTTTCTAATAAAGGGAGCAAAAACACTATCTTTATCTGATAAAGGCTTACCTGCTTTTAGTTATTCAATAGCTTTTTTTCTTGAAACTCTCAAAATCAAATTTTTCTTTCATAAAAAACTGTGTTAGCAAAGTTAATATTTTATTCTTTGCTGACACAGTTTAATTTACATCCTTCCATTTTCAGCTTATTGGCCATAACATATTCTTGATACTTCTCGTAACGCTTCTGTTGTTCTTCCATATCTTTGGTTAGCTTACGGAAATTATCAAGTTTTTTCTTTATGTTATCCCGATATTCTCTTTCTTGCTCTTTTTCAATTTTGTTCCAGAGATTAGTATACTCCCTATCCTGTCTCTTGAACTCTTTCTCGCTTTCTCTGGCAAGCCTTTTCAACTCTCTCTCGGCTTCTTTTATTGTCTTGTTTTCATTTGCCGAGACTTTTCTCTGAATACTGGAACGTGGACTGGCTTTATCTGAATCGACAGTATTGGAAACAACAGGAGTTATGGCTATAGAACCGGAACCGGCAGGAGGACTGACCATATTTGTTCCCAACGTCATATTGGTAGCTCCTTTTATCTGACCAAGCAAGCTAAGAATTTCTTCCAGTTTCTTTTTGGCAACATCGGTCTTAATATTGATTTCTCTTCCGGTTTCCAGACTGACAAGAGCCGCATTGACCTTTCCGATAGTTTTATCAATTGCTTTAATCGGCTCTCTCATAGCCTCCATAGCTTGCGAAGCTGTTTTCTTTGATGATTTCTTAGCCTCTTCTTGCGCAGCCAATTCCTGATTTTTCAATACGGCTTTGGCTTGTGCTCTGATAGCCTGGGAGTCCAGTTTTTGTCCGGCGTTGACGACAAGATTGATTTTGGCTGCTTCTGCTTGTATATCTTTGATAAGCCTTAAAACCTTGTCCAGCTTTTCTTCAGCCAGATCGGTTTTAACATTGACATTATAGTTTACATCTCTTTTTCTTCCCTTTGGTTTAAATATAGCGTCCATTTTGTTCACCATATTTTTAACCTGTGTAATAGCTGCCTCTGCTCCCTTTTCGCTTATTTTCAGCTTATTGATAGCTTCGGAGAATTTTGTAACATCCTGAATACCATTGGTTTTTACATCAATGGTGTAGTTTATCTGATAGTTTTGTATTTCTGCCATTGTATGATTGTTTTAATGAAGAATAGGAGGGTATAGGCAGAATAGGTTGCTTGTAAGGATCGGAGAAAGATGAAATAAACGTATAATGTCTCTTGATATTGTACGTTGCTGCAAAAAAATAAATCAATTGTTGTACGAAATATATTTCTTATTAATGGGCACAATAAAAATATTTCAGAGCCGTTTTTAAGGCGTAAACTAAAATAAAAATAAAGTTATGAAGAAAATCTTTTTGATTGTGATTACCTTTTTATCTATAGGCATTTGTGACATCTATTCACAGGTTATAAAGATGGAAAACGGAGCAAATCTTACATGGATGGATGGCGGTGGTTATACGAAGAAAAGAGGAGCTTATTCTTTTATGTTGGGCTGCGATTATTTAGAAAAAGATTGGTTTATGCTATCCAGTGAGATAGGATATATACAAAGAGGTGGAAGGAGCCTTTTTAGTTATACGGAAGGATATGATCCTGATCAGGGGCAGTATGAATATAATTACAGAAGAATAGCTAAACTTGACTTCTTTCAAATCAATACCACATTTAGGTTTAAGCATGATTTTAAACGCTTTACATTATTTATGGGTGTTGGGCCGACAATAGATATTTTACTGAAAGACAGAAGTGAATACCAAAAACAGCCTATAAACTCAGATCAAATTACAACAACCGAAACCTCGATTCATCACAACAATGTCCTATATGGATTAAAATATGAATTGGGAATTAATTATCATATCAATAACAAATGGAATACGATATTAAATCTTAGTCGGTTAAATAGTTTTAAATGTAGTACTATTGGACATTATGACGGAGATTCTTTCCGTAATAAAATAGCGACATTGTCATTAGGAATTGGCTATCGTTTATAAAATAAAAGGAGTACACGATAAATGTACTTCTTTTATCATATTGTTTATGAATTAAGTTATTTGTATTTGTACAAATCATAAGCGATTTTGGCTGGCTAACCAGACATAATCCATGCAAAATTATTATCGATCAAATAACTGTCATTAAAGTCTGTACCAGTTTCCATATCCCTTCGTAAATAATAAGCAAATATTTCAAATTTGGCTTGATTTCCATTAATTGTAATATTCATGTATGGTTTGTTCATATAAACAACAGTCGATTTTTCAAATCCCTTCACAATACAATCTTTGCCGGGCATGATGGATGTACTGGGTGGAACTCTTTGACTCCATTCAACCGTGTATCCTTCCGGGATTGTGACAGTTGCACTGATATAATACACTCTGGTTGCATACAACCTTCCTTCTTTAAAAGGGCTGGTGGGAGGTGCAAACGGAATGTTATAAAATCGTGTTTGAGTGGAACCGCTAAATTTGGCTGTTGCATTTGCAAATCTTGTTTTTACAAAACTAAAACTTCTACTTTGAACATCAGAGCGTTTTTCTACGGAAGGTGGTTGATTTTCCACTGGTGAAATTCCCTCGTCTTTAGAACAAGACGCAAACATCATACTTACAAACATGGCGGCAGCCATAAAGAAAAATTTAAAATACTTTTTCATAACAGTTTTGGTTTTAGATTAAACTTCAGAACAAATATATAAGTTATTATTCGAATTACAACAAGATAAAAGAAAAATATATGAACATACAATAATAATAAATACCTCTCGTTTCCTATGTATAAATAAAAATAATACAAGATGAAAAAATTAGTTTGTTTAATTGGTTTAATTTGCCTATTTTGTAGTGAAAGAACTTTTTCACAAGTAATTAAAATTGAGAATGGGGTATCGTTTTCCAAAATGAATGCAGCCTCTTCTCTTAACTTTCACAATCCTCTTCCATTCTATACCGTAAATATAGGATGTGATTACTTAGAAAAAGATTGGTTCTTTTTATCCAGTGAAATAGGATATGTAAGAAAAGGCGGCAAGGGGCATAGTAACGATGAAATAGGCTTTTCTGAAAAGAATACATTAGATTGCATAACGTTAAATACCTCTTTTAATGTGAAGTGCAATGTCGGTGGGTTCAATTTGTATCTGGGGGTTGCACCAACACTTGATTTTGCTCTGAAAAACAAATATTCCTCTGAATCATTGTCATGGAAAGATGAATGGGAAATGTATCCGGAGCATCGTGTATTTTTAGGAATCAAACCATCAATAGGTATGTTTTATGATATAAATAAGATACGATTAAGTTTAGAAACTTCCTATATGAAAAATATAACAAAACTAAGCAAATTTGATGGTGTAAAAGCTAATACATTTCTTTTGTCATTTGGCATAGGATATAAGTTATAAAATAACAAATAAAATATAATGTTACGAATTATATTGTGTGTTTTTATACCGTTATTTTTTAACTACAATAATTTAAGTTCCCAAATATTAAAATTATCAGGAGGAATAAACCGTACTTGGATGAACGAAAAGCCTTTTGATGCACCGTGCCTAACTTATACCGGCTCACTGGGATATGATTACCTGTTGGATCGTGATTATTACGACTGGTTTTATTTGTCCAGCGAGATCGGATATATAAAAAGAAGCGGAAAGAATGCGATTACCGGCAGCAAATTAAACATGGATCATTTGCACCTAAATACTTTGTTTAAGGTGAAATATTCATTTGAAAACCTTATGATGTCCGCAGGAGTAGGGCCAAGCGTGGATTATCGGGTTATCAAAGGAGGACAGAGTAACAAATTGGTTTTTGGAGCCAGGCCGGAAATAGGTCTGTCTTATTTTCTAAGCAATAGGATAAGTCTTTATTTCACTGTTGCTTATTTAAAGGGCTTTTCAGGCGTGGAAAGTATGATGCAAGCCGATTCTTCAGACAAGACTTTTTATAACAACTCCCTTCTGTTTACAATCGGTATAGGCTACCGGGTAAAAAAGAAGAAAATCAATTACTGGCATTATTCCAGCCTATAAAGACAATGAAGGTGTCTGAAAAGGATGCCTTCTTTTTTTGTTATGCTGCCCGTTTATTATCCATTTTTATTTTTAAAATATCTTTGGTCTTCTCAATTATTACTTTTCGAGAAGTCATCCTACAGAAATAAGTAAAAAACAAAAGAAAACTGACTTTTTTAGCCAGTTTTCT
>ENA-OROH01000863-OROH01000863.1-human-gut-metagenome-genome-assembly--contig:-NODE-863-length-32560-cov-14.036887_pt1 | contig 32560 bp, 23 predicted proteins | sample MGYA00242125_ERZ509042 | MGnify/ENA primary metagenome ERZ509042 (study PRJEB26280, sample SAMEA2338738) | human gut metagenome | biome: human gut; feature: human-associated habitat; material: faeces... | reverse complement strand
CCGGGGCTATTTGATTAATATTAAACTCGTCCCAATTTTAACGGGACACTAATGTCTGGATATAATAATTTATTTCGATTAGGGTCCTTATATCTATCTATCATTTCTTGAGAGTATTTGGTACGTCCTCCCATTCTATCCGCCATCTGATTATACATTTCCATATAAGTAGCAGAATCCCATATCTGATCTCCTAATTTAGTTGCTTGCTGCCAACCATAATTAAAGCTGTAAGAGATTTGTGCTTTTCCCGCTTTACCTTTTTTTGTCGTAACCAGAATCACACCATTTGCTGCTCTTGCTCCATATATAGAAGCTGAGGCAGCATCTTTTAAAACACTAATAGATTCTATATCTTCTGGAGATAATGCACTAAGTTCACCAACAACACCATCAACAAGGATCAATGGCGCAGAATCAGCACCAAAAGAGCCCTTTCCTCTTATTAACATTGATCCCGAATCACGCCCTGGTTGCGCCGTATTAGTTACAATCTGCAAACCATTTACTTTTCCTTGGATCATATTCTGTACATTCGGTTGCGGACGTTCTATCAATTCTTTTGAACTTACAGAAGATACAGCCCCCGTCAAATTCACCTTTTTCTGCGTTCCATACCCCACAACTACAACTTCATCCAAAGCTTCAGCATCTTCTTTTAATGCAATGGACAATGTTTTTTGGTTTCCTACTTTAATTTCCTGGTTGGCATAACCGATATAAGAGATTTGCAAGGTTGCTCCTTCTTCTACTTCCAATGAGAACTTACCATCCATATCGGTAATAGTTCCGTTGGTGGTACCTTTTACCATTACATTAGCACCAATCACAGGCATACCAGATGGATCAACGATGGTTCCGGTAACAACTTTTCCGGATTGTTGAACCACAGCATCTTTCTGCATCAACAAGATATTATTCCCCTGCATGGCATAAATAATGTCTGTCCCAGCAAACATTTGGTTTAACACTTCGGCAACCGTTTCGTTGTTTGCCTGGATCGTCACAGTGTTGTTCAGATTTACTTTGTCATGATTATAGACAAACAGATAATCTGTCTGTTCTTCGATTTGCTTGATGACTTCTTTCGCCTGCTTCTGATTTGCATGGATATTTACCCGCAGACTTTGTGAGTTAACATTTATAGCAAAGGCCGAAGAAACACATAGTACTCCAAATAATGAGGTTAGCTTCATCACTCTAAAAATGTGCTTAAATTCGGTTAACGACAAGGCATTTGATACCTTGATCAACTTTTTATTCATAACTTTGTTGCAATTAATTTGTTGGTATTCGATTTAATTCCCGTTAGTGTCAGAATACTGACTTTTTTGAGCCGGGTTATGTGGCAGCATTACCCGGCTTCTTGTTTTGTTCTTTCATTTATCCATAGGCTCTTTATTTTATTGTTATTACATTCTGTTCGTTATCCTTTACATAACGGAAATGATGTTCCATCTGTAAAACCTTCAACACCTGTTCCACGCCGTCTTTGCTCCGGAACTTTCCCGTATAATGTTCCTTCAAAAAGGCTTGGTTTCGATGTTGTATCTTCACATCAAAATACAAAGACAACTTATCCATGATATCAGATATCGGTTCATTCTGAAAACAGATCAAACCTTCTTTCCATTTAAAATAATCCGGATTCTGAATAAGTCCCGAATAATATTGTCCGTCCTTGAAATAAACCATCTCTCCCGGTTTCATCGAATGAGGTTCCCGCAACCTTGATGATTCCAGTAAGACACTTCCTTTTAATAAAGCTACTTCAAAGTCGGCTTCTTCTTCATAGGCCGAAACATTAAATTCTGTTCCCAATACTTTTACATCCACTTTAGAAGTCTTTACGACAAATGGCACTTTTTCATTCCGGCGGACTTCAAAATAAGCCTCTCCAGAGAGTTCCACCAACCGAGTATCTTTCTGAAAAGAAAGTGGATAAACCAATTTGGAATGAGCATTCAGCCATACCTTCGTACTATCCGGCAACGTCAGTTCTGCGCGTTGCCCGGCTGGTACATATAAAGTTTGGTACAGGGGTCGTTCTTCCTGATCTTGTTCTGACTGTCTGAACTCCCATCCATATTGAATACCCAATACCAGTAAGATCACAGCTGCGATCTTGACTAGTTCGACTCCTATCGAACGAAGCTTTATTTGCTTTGCCCGTTTCCGAAGTGTTTGAGCAGCCGACTGGTTCATCACGGAGATGTCGAATGCTTTATGTAAAGCCATGAACTCTTTCACATGCGCTTCATCAGCATCCAGCCAATCGACAACTTGTTCCGCTTCTTTTGTCGTTACTCGTCCTTCAATATATCGTTGTAATAATTCGTAATCCATCTGTCTTTTTATCCGTTTCATTAATATGACAATTCAACCCGAAAAATCCCTGAACAAAAAATCCACTTTTTTCAGAAAAAAATCAAGAAGTCGATATTCTAGTATATTTTATCTGTTTCGTGTTAGGAGAAATAACTGATATTCTTTTTCTTTGTTCTATCAAATAAAAACGGATTGCAAACCTAAACAACAAAAATGACATGAGAACTATTTGGAGTTTATTGGATGCCACGTTGCTATTGACAGCTTGTGGTACAAATCAGCAAGAGCAGATGGCGTTTCAAAACACGATTCCAATCGAGCCAAATGACAGTAAAGAAATGATTATCGAAAAGGCAGCTCATGTGGTTCCAACAGAAAACCAGTTGGCTGCTCTTCATAATGAATACATTGCATTTATTCATTTCGGTCCCAATACATTTACCCGCCGTGAATGGGGAACAGGTATGGAAGATCCCAAAATCTTCGATTTGAAGAACCTGGATACCGACCAATGGTGTGAAACCATGAAGGCTGCCGGCATGAAGATGGTTATTCTGACAGTGAAGCATCACGATGGCTTTGTATTGTGGCAAAGTCGTTATACGACTCATGGAATTATGTCGAGTCCATTCCAAAATGGGAAGGGAGATGTATTGAGAGATTTATCTGCATCTTGTCAGAAATATGGACTAAAGTTGGGTATTTATCTTTCTCCGGCTGACTTATTCCAGATAGAAAGTCCAGATGGTCTGTATGGAAACCTGAGCAAATATACCAAAAGAACGATTCCGCGCGAAGTACCGGGTCGTCCATTTGCCAACCAGACCAAGTTTGAGTTTGAGGTAGATGATTACAATGAGTATTTCCTCAATCAGCTGTTTGAATTGTTGACCGAATACGGTCCTATTCATGAAGTATGGTTTGACGGAGCACATCCGAAGCGGAAAGGCGGACAGCTGTATAACTATACGGCTTGGAAAGAATTGATTCACAAACTGGCTCCGAAAGCCGTTATCTTTGGTCGGGAAGATGTCCGTTGGTGTGGTAATGAAGCCGGGAAAACAAGAGATACCGAATGGAATGTCATCACTTATCCGCACAATCCGGATACAGCAACGGTTTTCGTTGATATGACGGATACAGATCTGGGCAGCCGCGAGGTTTTGTATAAAGCGAAATACCTGCATTACCAACAGGCAGAAACGAATACCTCTATCCGTGAAGGTTGGTTCTATCGGGATGATACACACCAGAAAGTAAGAAGTGCCGACGATGTGTTTGATATTTACGAACGTGCTGTCGGCGGCAATTCAACCTTCCTGTTGAATATTCCACCTAATCGCGACGGACGTTTCTCTCCAGCCGACGTAGCTTCACTGACAGAAGCCGGCAAACGGATCCGGGAGACTTACGGTACCAACTTGTTGGAAGGAGCCAAAGGTCCGGAAGAAGTTTTGGATAAAGATGAAAATACGTATGTGGAACTGGATGGTAAGAAGAAAGAGATCACAATCTCAACGCCTCAACCTATTACGTTCAACCGTTTGCTCTTGCAGGAAGCAATTGCTTCTCATAGTGAACGAGTAGAAAAACATGCGGTAGATGCTTGGATAGACGGCGAATGGAAAGAGATTGCCCAGGCTACAAATATCGGATACAAACGAATCCTCCGTTTCCCGGATGTGACAACCAACAAGATCCGCGTACGCTTCCTGGAGAACCGGGCGAATCCGGCTATCCATACCATCACGGCTCATCATTATCAGGCACGTCCGCCTCAGTTGGATTTCATCCGTGATTTATCTGGAAATGTCAGCATCGAGCCAAAGGTACAGAACTTCAAATGGAATCAGTATGGCGAGAATGCATCCAAGAACTTAAGTCAAGGTTATACCATTTATTATACAACAGACGGCAGTACTCCGACTATCTCATCTACCCCATATACAAAGCCGTTTAAGATGGAAAACGGAGAAGTGAAAGCTTTTGCGGTATTAAATGAGATGGAAGGTGCCATGCAATCGGATCGTTTCGGATGGATCAAACAGGATTGGAAATTGGTATCAGCCAGCAGTGAAGTAGATAATCATCAGGCAGCCTTAGCATTCGACGAGCAACCTTATTCTTATTGGTTGTCAAAACCCGGAAAGAATCAATCCATTACCATCGACTTGGGAGCTTCACGTGAACTCAAGGGATTTGCCTACACACCGCAAACAGTCAATGCAGAAGGCATGATGGAAAAGGGAGTGTTCTACATCAGTGCAGACGGCAAGAGCTGGAAAAAGGTCGAAGATTTTGAATTCGGAAATCTGATCAACGACCCAACCAAGCGCCAGCATTACTTCCAGCAACCGGTTTCTGCCCGCTTCGTTAAAATAGAAGCTACCCGCATCGCTGCCGGAGGTCAAGTAGTAGCTATTGCAGAATTGGATTTGTTCTAAACTTCACGAAACATCTTTCGTGGAATTAACTCACACAGAAAAGCCCCTCGGAGAAATTCGAAGGGCTTTTCTCTTTTTCCCGGTCTTTCTTTAATATCCCGGATTTTGCGTCAGCTGTTTATTCAGTGTCAGTACATTGTCTGGAATCGGGAAAACAGTGGTATAACCATTTTCTTCTTGCGGTAACTGCGGGCGACTGCTATAAGTCCTCGTAAACCGGCCAAAGCGAACCAGGTCTTGTCGGCGCCAGCCTTCCCAAGCCAATTCCAACTGGCGTTCTGCCAGAATGTTTTCAAGCGTAGCTTTCCGTTCCGGCATTCCTGCCCGCCGACGTACTTCGTTGAGTTCGCTGTCACCATTTTCTCCATTTCTCACTTTAGCTTCACTCTTCATCAACAAAACATCTGCGTAACGGAAAAGGACGATATCATTGTCAGATAATTTCCCGTCTTTCGTTCCCTGACTATCTACTTCGTATTTCTTCATCCGCGCTCCTGCCGTCTTCTCAACTGCCAGTCCTGAAAGATCCAGCTGAATATCCCAAGGAAGATACTCCAAGACCGTTCCATTATCCAACCGAACCGTATCACCGTTCAAGTCGAATACTACTCCTGCAAAATAGCAGGCGTCAAAACGGGTATCAACAGAATCCGTTCCATAACCAAATGTCTGAAGGGCTTCGATGGTAGCACTCGATCCATTCTCGCCTCCCAACCCATACGCCTTTGCATGATTATAATGACGGGAACGGAACAGATTCTGCATTTGGTTCGCATATAAATTCTTATCCATCGGGATGGTAAAGATATTCTCTTCCGAACCTTCGTTATAGACTTTGAAGTTATCGGTATAAGCCGGAGAAAGCCGGTAACCGCAGACTGTCAGCGAATCACAATACGCCATCGTTGTTTGCCAGGCATTCAGGTAACAGTCGCCAACCTTAAAATAAATAGACTTTCCATCCGGGCGAGCTGTAGTCGTCCACCGGTCATGTAAATAGACTTCACAGTTTAATGCCAGTTTAGCCAACAGGAAAAATGCCACCGGACGCGTCACCCGTCCGTAATAATCACCCGGATAATTACTTCGTTCCAAACTCAAATCGGGTAATGCGACCTGAAGTTCATCTACGATAAACCGGAAAACCTCACTCCGTTCGCTTTGCTTTACATCTTGCATAGGCGTGGATGACGACAACACCAACGGTACACGTCCGAAAAGATCTACCAGATAATAATAATATAAGGCACGGATTGCCCGGACTTCCGCCAAATAAGGCGATAATTCGTACTCCGGATGTTGTTTCTGCAAAGTCTGTAAGATTTCCAGAGATTTATTACTTAATACGATTACTTTATACAGATATTCCCAAGTCGCCTGAATTGCGTAATTATTCGTTCCCCAACGATGTAAGAACAGTCCTTGCCAGAAACCACCGTCGTACCAGTCGCCACCCCGTGTCGGGAGCATAGCCTCATCCGTCGTAAATGTATTCAAGTCGTACACACCGCGATACGTTCCTTGCAGACCTTGACTATCACTATTCCCTCCTATATAATTATATAAGGTAGCTACTGTATTCAGATAAATATTGGCTGGCGTATCAAAAGCTTCTTCCTCCGAGATCTGATCACGCGGATGCTCTTCCAGGAATTTACTACATCCCATCAATAGGAAAAGACTACTTATATATAGAAACAAACTGAACTTCTTCATACCCGACAAACATTAAAATTGGAAATTCAAACCGATTGAATACGAACGGGCCACCGGGTAATTCCGTTTATCGTCAACTCCCAACGTACCATTCACAATCGAACTATTAATCATTGGCGTCAAACCGGAATAAGCGGTTATGGTTGCCAAATTATTCACAGACGCAGACAGGCGTAAGTAGCGAATATATTTCTTCAGTTTCCCTAAAGGTACATTCCAACCAACTGTCAGATAATCAAAATTGACATAGTCTCCGTTTTCCAACCAATAATCGGTAGCAGTCTGGTCTTTGATTCGTTGTTCGGGAGCATCTTTCATAACGTTATAATCCGGGAAACTACCCATATTCATATAACTCAGTGCCGTTCCGTTATAAATCTTATGTCCGAATGCCCCATTAATCTGCAGGGAGATATCGAAGTTCCGGTAACGGAAACTGAAGTTTGAACCCAGCATTGCCTTCGGTGTGGCTTGTCCCGCCACATAACGGTCTTCTCCATCCTCCAGATTGACACCGTTTCCATTCAAGTCCGCCACTTCGTAGCGATAACTGCCGTCAGCCTGTTCTACCAATCCGGTACAATGCGGTAGATAGAAAACGCCCAACGACTCTCCTACAATCTGATATACAATATGATTGTTTCCTCCGTGAAAACCTGCTCCGTTCAGACTAGCAATCGGCGTATATTGAGGGGCCAACATATATTGCCCGTTATACATACCGCTTAACGACAACAGTTTATTCTTCTGAAAGGCAACATTCACGTTGATATTCAATTCCATATCTTTCTTCTGAAGTGGAGTAATGCCTAACCCCAATTCAACTCCACTATTCTCCATCGAACCTAAATTCGCCAATAACTTATTATAAGCAAACGGAGGGACACTGACATCATACAGATATAACATATCACTCGTTTTAGCATGATAATAATCTGCCGCCAGAATCAGCCGATTCTGGAAGAAACCAGCATCCAGTCCGACATTGAACGTCCGCTTCACTTCCCATTTTAAATCGGGATTGGCATTTCGGATCACACCCATCGTAACCGTAGGTGCTCCGTTTACCGAAACAACTCCATTCGGTTTCATCAACTGTAAAGAATTATACGAATCAATGGCTCCTAAATTTCCCGATACACCATAACCCGCACGCAGTTTCAGATTATTAAGAAACGAGACATCTTTCAGAAAACCTTCTTCCGACAAAATCCACGCCAGAGATGTAGAAGGGAAGAAGCCCCACCGGTTATTCTCTCCTACTTTCGACGAAGCATCCGCACGGGCATTGGCGGTCAGGACATACTTCCCGTCGTACACATAATTGAAACGCGCCAGGAATGAAGCCAACCGGGGCGATTCATAAAACGAGCCCGTTCCTTCCCACAAGCGGACAGCACCTGCCTGCAAATTATTATATCCATACTGATCGGTAGTAAAGTTGGTCACAGTGGTATAAAATCCGGTCAGAATCTTTTTCTGTACTTCCGCCAATCCCAGGACATCCAATTTATGCTTTCCCCAAGTATTAGCATAGCTCAACATCATGTTGCCAAGCAAGTCTTCTGTCTTGTTTTCCCCTTTGTAAGCTTGTCCGTGTGCCCAGACCGAAGTAGGCAGATACTGTGAATTTTCTATGACATTATAAGAATACGAACCAAAAACCGAAAATGTCAGATGCCGGTTCAGTAAGAGAGAGAGTTTCATATGGGTATTAAAGTGAGCATTCGACTCATCATCCTGTACCTCCAGCCAAGCCAACGGATTAGTGATCTGACTGGCATTCGTAATCTGATCCCACGAACCAGTTTCCGGGTTTCGATGATTGGGGAAAGTCGGATTGAATGTCGCTGCCGAATAGAAGGTCTTTTGTTCATCCGTCAGGTAATTGTTTTTCTGCAACGAACCAAACAAACCCATATCCAACTGGAAACGATCCTGAAAGGCCTTCTGCGACAGATTCACCTTCGCCGTAAAATTCTGATACGCGTTGTTCTGCACCACCTCTTTCCGATCCATCATACCAATAGAAGCCCGGTAATTGGTTGTATTCGTTCCGCCTCCAAAAGCGATATGGTGATTTTGCATGACTCCCAAACGAGTAATCTCTTCGGGGAAATTCGTCTGGTTACCTAAATCCAGAATATCCATATTCAGTTGCCGTGCTACGGCCCGGAATTCATCGGCCGAAAGCATTTCCAAATTCTTATAAACCGACTGAACACCGTAATTCCCGGTATAACTTACCCGAAAAGATTCACTTTTTCCTTTCTTGGTTGCCACCTCAATTACGCCGGAAGCACCCCGCGATCCGTACTGAGCAGTCTCGGACGCATCTTTCAAAATCGTGAAACTCTCAATATCTGCCGGATAAATCGTATTCAATGCACTCAAATCTGCCGATACACCGTCAATAATTACCAAGGGATCATTTCCTCCCGTCAGAGAAGTTGTACCTCTGACACGTACCGACGACAGCATGGCTGCCCGGTTTTCACCTGAAGAAATACTGACACCCGCCGACTGTCCGCTCAAAGCTTCCAAAGGTGTCGCTACAAATCCTTTATTCATCCGCTTTTCAGAAACTTTATCGACAGCCCCCGATACAGTTTGCTGGCTTCCGACGGCGTATCCAACCTTGATTTCCTCTACCCGTAATGAATCTATCCGCAATGTATCTGAAGAGATTAACTCCACTTGTCCCTTCGCGCCCAGCGAAAAGCCCAGGAAACAAGCTATCAATAACGGACACACATGTGTTTTACTGGTACGATCCATAAAGCTTTTTATTTCAGAACAAGTAAACTCAAAAGAAAGTTTACTTTCGTTAGCTTAAATTTACAAGAACCAGATCAGCAAAGGCAAATAATCTTTCAAGGCTATGCGAAGTACTTTCAATGATTTGGTAATGTGATATTCCACACTTTTTGGAGCCAAGTGCAAGGTTTCGGCTATTTCCTTTACCGACATCTGTTCGTATCGGCTCATGATAAAGATCTGACGTGTCTGTTCGGGCAAAGAAGCCAATGTATCCTCCAGAATACGGGTTATCTCCGAAGAAAACATCTCTTCCGGATTACAGGCCTGCAAGGTAGCAATCCGATAAGAAGTATCCCGTATCTGCTTGTCCGAAATATCTTCCATTGCCTCCCACTCTATAGCCTGATGTTTCAAATAATTCAATGCTTTATTCTTCAAGATAGTCGTCAGCAATGCCAATGGAGTATTTACCGTTTCAGTCTTCAAAGTCTCCCATAATTGAATCAAAGCCTCTGAAGCAATATCCTCGGCCACCATATCATCACGTACATACGACTTCACAAACAGGAAGGATCGCTTGTAGTACTGCGTATATAATCCACTGAAACTGATATTATTCATGGCATAAGAAGTATATTCTTCCAATCGAATCCGCAGTAAAGTTAATGAAAAGTTTGTATCAACAAAGAAAAAGGTAAGAGTATTTACGTAAAAATTAATTTACTTTTAATTGATTCACCTTGGTGAATTAAACAAATCACCCGGGTGAATTAATCAATTCAGCTATATGAATTAATTGATTCACCAGTGTGATGCAAGCTAAAGCTTATCTATTTCAACTTAATTATCGCCTCTAATACAAGAGTTTATCACCTATTAAAAATGACTGCTTCCATCGAAACAATGCGTACATACCTTACATTTAGGTAATCCGATCGCTTCAATCAGTGTTTCCAACGTATTGAATTTCAACGAACTCAAACCGAAACGTTCTGCAATGATGGATACCATTTTCTTATACTCCGGAGAATCGGTGGTAGCATACTTGTCCAGATTCTTGTTTTCATCGCCTTCCAGTTCCTTAATAATACGGCGTGTGATCAATTCCAAATCACTCTTGGAAGAAGTAAATCCGATGAAAGGACAACCATAAATCAACGGCGGACAAGCAATACGCATGTGTACTTCTTTGGCTCCATAATCATACAGGATCTTTACGTTATCCCGCAACTGAGTTCCACGGACAATCGAATCATCGCAGAACAGAATCCGCTTACCTTCCAACATTGAACGGTTCGGAATCAGTTTCATTTTGGCTACCAACGAACGTAACTCCTGATTGGCCGGAGTAAAACTACGGGGCCAGGTCGGCGTATATTTAGCAATGGCCCGATGATATGGAACTCCTTTTCCTTCTGCATAACCCAAAGCCATACCTACTCCCGAATCCGGAATACCGCAGGCACAATCTACCTCCGAATGGTCTTTCTGTCCCATCTTGTATCCACAGGCAAAACGCACTTCCTCAACATTCTTTCCTTCATAGCTGGAAACGGGGAAGCCGTAATATACCCACAAGAACGAACAAACCTGCATACCTTCATTCGGTTTGCGCATTTGCTCCAATTCATCGGCACGCAAACGGATTATTTCGCCCGGTCCTACGAATTTCTCTATCTCATAACCTAAGTTAGGCAAACTGCTCGATTCGCTTGTTGCCGCGTATGCTCCGTCTTTTTTCCCAATGACAATCGGAGTTCTTCCCCATTTATCACGGGCAGCGATAATACCGTCTTCCGTCAACAACAGCATCGAACAAGATCCTTTGATCCGGTTATACACATTTTCAATACCTTCCACGAAATCTTTACCTTGCGTAATCAACAAGGCAACCAGTTCCGTCTGATTCGTCTTTCCGGAGCTTAATTCAGAGAAATGCATATTGACAGCCAGCAAATCTTTTTCCAGTTCGTCAATATTATTGATCTTAGCTACCGTAACAATCGCAAACTTTCCTAAATGAGAATTGATAACGATTGGTTGTGCATCGGTATCACTGATGATACCAATACCGGCATTTCCTACGAATTTAGGCAAAGAAGCTTCAAACTTGGTTCGAAAATAAGAACTTTCCAGATTATGAATAGAGCGAGTAAACCCATTTTCTTTATCGTATGTCGCCATACCGCCTCTACGGGTTCCCAGATGTGAATTGTAGTCCGTACCATAGAACAAATCAGTAGCACAGGCCGACTTTGAGATAGTACCGAAAAAACCACCCATTGTGTTTATTCTTATTATTAAGTTTTTGAAATATGGGTGCAAAAATACAAAATATCGGCCATCTGTAAAAAAGGTGCAGTCAAAAAACATCTTAATTTGTGGTGGATACACTTTACATTTTGTCAGTCAAGAAACCCCTTATCGACTGAAAGCCTCTCACAAAAAGCTTCATTCTTCATCTCCGATTGAATGAAAACTCAGAAGCCTGTCACTTTTATTGAACCGGTCATTACCCTATTCGCTGATTTTACTATAAATTTGCCAGCAAAGGGAAGATCGCACAATGTATCCACATTGTCATCCGGATGTCATCGGATATTCATCCCTGAAAAATAAAAAAGCAGTTACTTTACAATCTATTCAATGAATAAGCAGATGAAACTAAAACACATGTACAAACAGTTAAGCCTGCTGGCTTTTATCGCCATCGGTTCCATCGGATCATTAATGGCTCAGTCCCGTATTTATATTCATTCGCACAATGATTATTGCCAAAGTGTACCTTTTTATCAGGCCTATTCCCAAAAGGTATATTCCATTGAAGCCGATATTTACACCAATGCCGACGAGACTGGTCTGCTGGTAGCTCACGACCGGGACGAACTTCCCACAGCCCTTACAATTGACGAACTGTATATCTCGCCGATCGTAACCCAATTCAAGCGAAACCAAGGAAAAGCCTGGGCCGACAATGAGCATACATTACAATTGATGATCGACTTGAAAACAGCAGAACATCCTACATTAGATATATTGGTAAAGAAACTCCAACAATATCCCGAAGTATTTGATCCGTCGGTCAATCCGAAAGCCGTAAAGGTACTGATCACAGGCAATACACCTAAACCGGAAGATTTCAAGAACTATCCGGAGTTTATCTTTTTCGACGGAAGACCTCAATATGACTACACACCGGAGCAACTGGAAAGAATCGGACTGGTCAGCGACTCGTTCGACAAGTATTCAAAATGGAACGGCAAAGGAGCTATGGTGGCTCCGGAAAAAGAGAAACTCAATCAGGTCATTCAGAAAGTACATAACTGGGGAAAACCGGTTCGCTTTTGGGGAACACCCGACGGTGTGACTGCCTGGAATACATTTCATGAAATGGGAATTGATATCATCAATACCGACAAACCGGAATTATGTTCAGACTTCTTCAAGGATTTCGAACGTAAAAATATGCAATTGGCAGAAAAGACAGCCTTACAAGCTTCGGAAGAAATCGCAAAAACAAATCGATTAGACAAAGCAACCCGTTCTTTTGGTGGTTTCGATCAATCAACCAGTCAACTAAGCCAGCCGATTGAGACCTATCAGCCTACCTTTCAGTCGGATAATGCCAATCGAACGCCTAAGAATGTTATCCTTATGATAGGTGATGGCATGGGACTGGCCCAAATCTGTGCGGCACACACAGTCAACCAAACACTGACGATGCTGCAATTGAAGCACATCGGACTACAAAGAACGCATGCCAAAGATCAATATACAACTGATTCGGCAGGAGCAGGCAGCGCAATCGCCACCGGAGAACCAACCTGCAACCGACATATCAGTACCAATGAAGATGGAAGTATCAACCCTTCTTTAACCGAGATATTGGCTCCACATCAATACGCCTGTGGAATCGTAACTTTAGGTAATATAGCAGATGCAACACCGGCGGCCTTTTACGGACATACCACGGAACGAGATCAAACCGACGAAATCACCCGCTGGTTATTAAAAGGCAACTTGACTTTACTCAGCGGTTCCGGCATGTCGGCACTTACAGATAGAAAAGACGGTACAAACCTCAAGGACGAATTATCCAAACAATACCTTATCTCTTCCTCAATAGAGGAAATCAAAACCCATGGAGAAAAGGAAATCTGTTTGGATGAACAGATGGGGAAAGCCACCACGGAAGAAAGTTTACCTCTTCTGGCAGAAGCTACACAAAAAGCGATTCAAAAGTTAACAAACGCCAGCAACAAAGGATTCTTTCTAATGGTAGAAGGGGCGAAAGTTGATTATGCCGGACATGCCAACTACTTGCCCGGCTCCGTATTGGAAACACTCAGTTTCGATCAGGCGGTAGCAGAAGCCCTCAGATTTGCAGACCAAAACGGAGAAACACTGGTTATAGTGACTGCCGACCACGAAACCGGAGGTTTGACATTAGTTGACGGAAATCTGGAGAAAAGAAAAGTGACAGCCCGGTATATGACCGACGATCACACACCGATTATGCTTCCTGTTTTCGCCTATGGTCCTGGTTCATCTAAATTCTGCGGAACTTATCCCAATACAGAAATATTCCATAAAATCTTGGAAGCCCTAAAAATCCAACAAAGACCATAAGCAATAACAATAATACATATTTTAACACATGTGTAATATTTAATATTTCAATCACTTATACTAATAACAAGAGATAGAACAAAAAAAGCTCTTGCAAATTCAGAAATTATATCTACCTTTGCAGTCGGGTAAGTCCTACACGGCAAGCTCCCTCGGAATCCCCCAGGACTTGACCGTAGCAAGGGTACTTGGTTGTAGCGGCGCGATGTAGCTAGCTTACCCATCTGCCTCTTTAGCTCAGTTGGCCAGAGCACGTGATTTGTAATCTCGGGGTCGTTGGTTCGAATCCGACAAGAGGCTCAAAGGAAAGCGGGAAAAGATAACACTTTTCTCGCTTTTTTTGTCATTATACAGTACATCATCTCACTAAATATCAAAAATATGAAAGTCTTATTAGTCAATGGAAGTCCACATCACAAAGGATGTACTTTCACCGCTCTACAAGAAATAGAAAAGGAATTACAGACACAAGGTATAGAAACAGAAATATTCTGGATCGGTATTCGCCCGCTCTCAGGTTGTATGGGATGTAATTATTGTCTGGAAGCCGGTCGCTGTTGTATGGAAGACTCAGTAAATCTATTCTTGGAAAAAGCACAACAAGCTGATGGCTTTATATTTGGTTCACCCGTTCATTTTGCATCAGCTACAGGCGCACTGACTTCGTTTATGGATCGTGTATTCTACGGACGTGCCAAATTTTTCTCCAACAAACTGGCTGCCGCAATTGCCAGTTGCCGTCGCGGAGGTTCTTCTACCACCTTCGACCAGCTCAACAAATACTTTACCATTAGCAATATGCCCGTTGTATCATCCAACTATTGGAATACCGTACACGGAAACACACCAGAAGAAGTAGTTCAAGATATCGAAGGTTTACAAACGATGCGCATCCTCGCCCGTAATATGGCCTGGCTACTTAAATGCATTGAAGCCGGCAAACAGGCAGGTATCAATCCACCCGCGTTTGAAGCACGTACCAACACGAACTTCATCCGCTAAATTGGCCTTAATCATATAGGAATTAAGCCGTGGACTAAAATAAATCAGGAAATAAAGCAAGTATCAAAAAAGAATACATAAATTTGTAGGAAACCAAAAAACTATAGCAATGGATAAATATGTACGTTTCGACTGGGCGATGAAAAAAAATGCTCCGGGATAAAGCCAATTTTGCTGTTCTGGAAGGTTTACTTACGGTGTTATTGGAAGAACCTATTCACATTCTGGAAATCTTGGAGAGTGAAGGAAATCAACAATCGGAAGATGACAAATTCAATCGCGTAGACATCAAAGCCAAAGACGAACTGGTTATTTCTACTAAACAGGAAAATGCGATTCTTCATAAATTACCGGCTAAAATATTTCCTGAATACTATCTGATTCGCGTCAACGAATTCAATCAGGTAGCTAAAACCCCATTGGAAGAATGGATCAGTTACCTAAAAAACGGAGTCATTCGTCCTGACACAACAACTCCCGGTTTGGTGGAAGCGAAAGAAAAGCTTCAATACTATAATATGAGCTCCGAAGAACGCCATGCCTATGATGAGCATATCAATGCAATCATGATACAAAACGATGTTTTAAATTCGGCCAAATTGGAAGGAAAAATCGAAGGTCGAATAGAAGGCATGGCCGAAGGAAAAGCTGAAGGGAAAGCTGAAGAAAAACGGGAAATAGCGAAAAAACTAAAAGCGATAGGAATCTCCATAGAGCAAATCAAACAAGCTACCGGTTTAAGTAGTGAAGATATTGAACAATTATAAATAAAAAGAAAACGTATCCTTAAGAAAGATCTTAAAAGATACGTTTTCTTCATTTTACCATTATTTTAAACCTTCCAATATTTTCTTCAATACGGTTTGCGCTGAAATTTCACGATTTGCAGCTTCCGGAATAACGATACTTTGCGGACTTTCAATGACATCATCGGTCACAATCATATTTCTGCGAACCGGCAGACAGTGCATAAAATAAGCATTGTTTGTCAAAGCCATCTTCTCTGTATCAACAGTCCAGTTACGATCCATATTGATCACTTTTCCATAATTAGGATCCTGATAGGCAGCCCAATTCTTTGCATAAACGAAATCAGCACCTTCCAAAGCCTTCTTCTGATCATATTCTACTTTGGCATGACCTACAAACTTAGGATCCAATTCATATCCTTCCGGATGTGTAATGACAAACTCATAGTCTGTCGCATTCATCCATTCAGCAAAACTATTGGGAACAGCCTGAGGCAAAGCTTTCGGATGCGGAGCCCACGTCATAACAACTTTCGGACGAGCTGTTTTCTTATATTCTTCAATCGTTATCAGGTCGGCAAAACTCTGCAACGGATGACGTGTAGCAGCTTCCATACTAAATACCGGACGTCCAGAATACTGAATAAACTGATTCAGGATCTTTTCATTATAATCATCTGCCTTATTCTCAAAACGGGCAAACGAACGAACACCAATAACATCACAATAGCAACCCATAACCGGTATAGCCTCTAACAAATGTTCAGGTTTGTCTCCGTCCATAATGACACCGCGTTCAGTTTCCAACTTCCAGGCACCTTGATTCACATCCAACACGATTGTGTTCATGCCTAAATTCATCGCAGCTTTCTGTGTACTCAAACGAGTTCGTAAACTTGAGTTGAAGAAAATCATCAACAAGGTCTTGTTCTTTCCCAACTCAGAAAACTGGAAACGATCTTTCTTAATCTCAAACGCTTCTTTAAGGGCCTGCTGTAAATCCCCTAAATCCTGTACACAAGTGAAATTTCTCATTTTAGCTGATTCTATATTATTTTACCTGATGATCTTTATCTCTGATTTCTACCCGACGAATCTTTCCACTGATTGTCTTAGGCAACTCATCCACAAATTCAACCACGCGAGGATACTTATAAGGAGCTGTAACCCGTTTCACATGATCCTGTAATTCCTTAATTAAGTCCTCTCCGGCTTTGTCCTTATATTCTTTAGACAAGACAATCGTTGCTTTTACGACTTGTCCACGGATCTCATCCGGAACTCCAGTTATGGCACATTCTACCACTGCAGGATGAGTCATCAAAGCACTTTCCACTTCAAACGGGCCAATTCTATATCCCGAACTTTTGATAACATCATCGGCACGACCAACAAACCAATAATACCCATCTTGATCTCGCCAAGCTACATCTCCTGTATAATACAATCCATCATGCCAAGCCTCACGTGTACATTCAGCATCCCGGTAATACTCTTTAAACAAACCTAAAGGTTTTCCATTCTGTGTATGAATCACGATCTGACCTTGCTCACCATCTTCAGCAGATGTACCATCCGGACGAATCAAATCAATATCATATTGAGGATTAGGCATACCCATAGAACCCGGTTTCGGTTCCATCCAAGGGAAAGTTGCAATTGTCAATGTTGTTTCCGTCTGCCCAAATCCTTCCATCAACTTAATACCTGTCAGTTTATAGAAAGTTTCATATACAGCTGGATTCAAAGCTTCACCAGCAATCGTACAATATTGCAATGATGACAAATCATATTTAGTCAAATCTTCCCGAATCAAGAAACGGAAAATTGTTGGAGGAGCACAAAGAGAAGTTATCTTGTAATCTTGAATCATACGAAGCATATCAGCTGGCGTAAACTTCTCGTGGTCATAAACAAAAACTGTTGCTCCCGCAATCCATTGGCCATAAAGTTTTCCCCAAACAGCTTTACCCCAACCTGTATCAGCAATGGTTAAATGCAAACTGTCACGATGTAAATTATGCCAATAACAACCCGTTGTAATATGACCAAGCGGGTAAGTAAAATCGTGCGCAACCATCTTAGGATTTCCTGTTGTTCCTGAAGTAAAATACAACAATGAAATATCATCATTACTATTAGCATGTACAGGACGTACAAAGGCTGGCACATTTTCCCATTCTTTATGAAAATCATGGAAACCGGAAGGAACAAATGGTCCGACTGAAACTACGTGTTCAATCGTGGGAGATTCAGGAAGCGCGTCCTCTATATGTTTGGTAATAACTTCTTCTCCTGCGCAAACAATCATCTTAATATCGGCGGCATTAGCACGATAAACAATATCTTTCTTGGTCAATAAATGCGTTGCAGGAATAACTACAGCCCCCAGCTTATGCAAAGCAATAATTGAAAACCAAAACTCATAACGGCGTTTCAATATCAGCATGACCATATCACCTCGTCCAATACCCAAGGATTGGAAATAGGCCGCCGCTTGATCTGTATATTTCTTCATTTCGGCAAATGTAAAGTCAATATGTTCCCCTTTATCATTTGTCCAACACAAAGCTTTCTTCTCTGGTTCTTCTTCTGCCCAAGCATCTACGACATCATACCCAAAATTAAAATTCTCGGGTACATTTACTTTAAAATTCTTTTTAAAGTCTTCTTGTGAAACAAAAGAAGTCTGACCTACAAATCTTTCCAACATAATCTTCTTCTTTATAAAATAACAGCTAAGAAACAAACTTTCTCTCCATCCAGAGCTTTCATTCCATGAGGCTGCTGTGAATCAAAATAAATACTATCTCCTTCTTCTAAGATCAATTGCTTCCCGTTAATCTCTATCATCATTCGTCCGCTAACTACATAATTAAATTCCTGTCCAGGATGTGAATTCCGATAAATTGGTTCATCTTCTGGTTTCGGGTGAACTGTAACCATAAAAGGATTACCTTTCCTTTGAGCAAAACCAGCTGCTAACGATTGATATTTATACGCCTTGACACGTTCAACAGCTACTCCTTTATTCTTTCGGGTAACAAAATAAGAACTCATTTTAGGTTCGTCACCAAACATCAATGTAGTTAACTCGACTCCATAAGCCTTAGCTATCTGATGCAAAACACTAACTGAAATATCAACTGATCCGCTTTCTATCCGATTATATTCATCAACTGAAATATGACATGTTTGAGCGACTTCTTCAGGTGTTAGTTCTAAAGCCTCACGCAAACCGATCAAACGTTCCGCTATTTGTTTAATTTGTTCATCCATGATATATCCTTTATAATAATGATTTTCAAAGATAGAAAATAAAATAACAAAAATCCAGTAAAATCAACAAACAATTAGCAAATAGGAATTTTATGCATAAAAAAAGGGCATATCGCAAACGATATACCCTTCATATGCTTTATCAAATATATCAAGCATCTCCTTTGGGAACGAAATCCTCAAAATTAGCTGTTTTATTTTCTGCCTGAGCTTTACCAGCAGTCATCATTTCCTCGAATTTTCTCAAATTATCTTGCAAAGCTAAATATAAACGATGAGCGTTATCCGGAGTTAAAATAATACGGCTCTTAACTTGTGCCTTAGGAGCACCCGGAACAACGCGGATAAAGTCTAAGATAAATTCTGAAGCAGAATGAGAGATAATGGCTAAGTTAGCATAAGTTCCTTGAGCCATTTCATCAGACAGCTCTACTTGGATTTCATTGTTTGTTGTTTTATTTTCTTCCATGATTGTTAAATATAAAAGTTATACGCTTGCAAATATACATACTTAATTGGAATAATCCGCAAAAAAACAAGAATTGTATAAACAGAGAAATTGGATCAGTCTTCACAATACATAATTATAAAAGCAAAAGCGGCTACTTTCACAAGCAGCCGCTTTCCAGTTGTGTTTTTAATTCTCAATTCTTTAGACCAATGTAAAAATACCTTTGTGTTTTCTCTGTTTCGCTTAACGCTCAATACGAAACAGTGTTTAGTGCTAATCAAAATCTTATTGTACTGCAAAAATACAGAGATTATTTATAGTAACCAAATATTATCCGAACAAAATCTATGTTTATCATGAATTTCACGAAAAAAGATCCGTCTTTATAGCTCAATAAAAAACTTTGACTATAATAAAAACAATTAGGGCAAACTATAATAATATATAGTCTGCCCTAATTTAAATATTTCAATAATTGAATTCAGTCTTTGTCCATTTCATTGAAATCAACAACATTCTTTCGATTAGCCATGATTCGATCGAAATCATCTTTCGCACCTACAACCAATCTATCAAATTCACGCTGACCTGTACCAGCCGGAATCAAATGTCCACAAATAACATTTTCTTTCAAGCCTTCCAAATAGTCAACCTTACCATTGATAGCAGCCTCATTCAATACTTTGGTTGTTTCCTGGAATGATGCAGCTGACATAAAGCTATTAGTCTGCAATGCAGCACGTGTAATACCTTGAAGAATCTGATTAGCTGTTGCAGTAATAGCATCACGAACTTCGACTAACTTCATATCACGACGCTTCAACATACTATTCTCATCTCTCAGTTTACGAGCTGTAACGATCTGACCAGCTTTTAATGTTTGAGAATCACCCGGGTCAGTAACAACTTTCTTACCCCAAATACGATCATTCTCATCCATTACTTCCAACTTGTCAACAACTTGCTGTTCCAAGAATCGTGTATCTCCTGGATCTACAATTTCAACCTTACGCATCATCTGACGAACAATGACTTCAAAGTGTTTATCATTGATCTTCACCCCCTGCAGACGATACACATCTTGAATTTCGTTTACGATATATTCCTGTACAGCTGTAGGTCCCATGATAGCCAAAATATCCGAAGGAGTAATTGCACCATCTGATAACGGCATACCCGCACGAATATAATCGTTTTCCTGAACCAACAATTGCTTAGACAGAGGAACCATATACTTCTTAACTTCACCTAGCTTAGAAGTTACCGTAATTTCTCGATTACCACGTTTGATCTTACCAAAGCCAACTTCACCATCAATTTCAGAAACGACAGCTGGGTTAGACGGATTACGAGCTTCAAACAATTCTGTAACTCGAGGCAAACCACCCGTGATATCACCGGCTTTACTTACAGCACGCGGAATCTTAACCAAAACTTCACCAGCTTTGATAGAATCGCCTTCGTCCTTCACTACGTGAGCACCTAACGGCAAAGAATAGTTCTTCAAATAGTTTCCGTTTTCATCCACAACATGAGCTGCAGGAGCTTTTGTCTTATCCTTAGATTCAATGATAATCTTTTCTTTAAGACCTGTTGTTTCATCACTTTCAACTTTGTAAGTAACATTTTCAATGACGCTTTCAAATTCAATCTTACCAGAAACTTCTGATACGATAACAGCATTGAACGGGTCCCATTCGATGATTACATCACCTTTCTTAACAAGATCACCACTATTGAAGAACAACTTAGAACCATATGGTATATTGTTTGTCATCAATACAATCTTTGTATTCGGATCGATCAAACGCATTTCGGCCAAACGGCTTACTACAACCTTATGTTTCTTTCCATTTTCCTCGGCTTCAACAGCACGTAATTCTTCTATTTCAAGTAAAGCACTATCATACTTACAAGCTATGCTGTTTTCTGTTGCAACGTTAGATGCAATACCACCGACGTGGAATGTACGAAGTGTCAACTGTGTACCCGGCTCACCGATTGACTGAGCAGCAATAACACCCACAACTTCACCTTTCTGAACCATTTGATTGGTAGCCAAGTTTCGACCATAACACTTAGCACAAACACCTTTCTTTGATTCACAAGTAAGTACTGAACGAATTTCCACACTTTCGATCGGAGAATCCTGAATCTTCTTAGCAGCATCTTCGCGGATTTCTTCTCCGGCTTTCACGATCACCTCTCCAGTCAACGGATGAATTACATCATGAACAGAAACACGACCTAAGATTCTCTCATACAAAGAAGCGATCACTTCTTCATTATTCTTTAATTCAGTACATACCAGACCACGCAATGTACCGCAATCTTCTTCATTGATAATCACATCATGCGATACATCCACCAAACGACGAGTCAAATAACCAGCATCGGCAGTCTTCAAGGCTGTATCAGCCAAACCTTTACGAGCACCGTGGGTAGAAATAAAATACTCCAACACAGACAAACCTTCCTTAAAGTTTGAAAGAATCGGGTTTTCAATGATCTGACCACCTTCAGCACCACTCTTCTGCGGCTTAGCCATCAAACCACGCATACCAGACAACTGACGAATCTGCTCTTTAGAACCACGGGCACCAGAATCCATCATCATGAAAATTGAATTGAATCCATCGTTGTCTGCTGTCAATTGCTTAATCAAGATATTTGACAACTTACTATTGACATGCGTCCAAGTATCAATGATCTGGTTATATCGTTCATTGTTTGTGATGAAACCCATATTATAGTTGGCCATGATCTGTTCTACTTCATCATAACCTTCCTTCACAAGGGCATCCTTCTCAGGCGGAATAAGAACGTCTGCCAAATTAAATGACAAACCACCCTTGAAGGCCATATAATATCCTAAGTTCTTGATATCATCCAAGAACTGAGCAGTACGGGCTACACCACAAGCCTTGATAACTTTACCAATAATATCACGTAAAGCTTTTTTACCTAAAACTTCATTCAGATAGCCAACTTCTTTAGGTACGAATTCATTAACCATCAAACGTCCTACAGATGTTTCAACCATCTTCTTGACTAAATTTCCATTTTCATCCAGATCTTCTACATATACCTTGATCGGAGCATGGATATCCAGTTTCTTTTCGTTGTAAGCAATTGTTGCTTCCTCCGGTCCATAGAAAACCAAACCTTCACCTTGAGTACCTTTTCTCAGTTTAGTAATATAATACAAACCAAGTACCATATCCTGAGAAGGCACAGTGATAGGAGCACCATTGGCCGGATTCAAAATGTTATGAGAAGCAAGCATCAACATTTGAGCTTCCAAAACAGCTTCATTACCTAAAGGTAAGTGAACAGCCATCTGGTCACCATCGAAGTCAGCATTGAACGCTGTACAAGCCAACGGATGCAATTGGATAGCCTTTCCTTCAATCAATTTCGGCTGGAAAGCCTGGATACCCAAACGGTGCAATGTAGGGGCACGGTTCAATAAAACAGGGTGACCCTTCATTACGTATTCCAGAATATCCCAAACAACCGGTTCTTTTCTGTCTACGATTTTCTTCGCTGATTTTACGGTCTTTACAATACCACGTTCAATCAGTTTACGAATAATAAACGGCTTATACAATTCGGCTGCCATTCCTTTTGGCAAACCACATTCGTGCATTTTCAATTCAGGACCAACGACGATTACTGAACGAGCTGAATAGTCAACACGTTTACCCAGCAAGTTCTGACGGAAACGTCCTTGTTTTCCCTTCAAACTATCAGATAAAGATTTCAACGGACGATTGGCATCTGTTTTAACAGCACTTGACTTACGTGAATTATCAAATAATGAGTCAACTGCTTCCTGAAGCATACGCTTTTCATTACGTAAAATTACTTCCGGTGCCTTGATATCAATCAAGCGTTTCAAACGATTATTTCGAATAATTACTCGACGATACAAATCGTTCAAATCTGATGTAGCAAAACGACCACCATCCAGTGGAACCAACGGACGCAATTCGGGAGGAATAACCGGAATTACTTTCATAATCATCCATTCCGGCTTATTTTTACCCTTTGAAGCACGGAAAGACTCCACAACCTGCAGACGCTTCAAAGCTTCATTCTTACGCTGCTGAGAACTATCAGTACTTGCACGGTGACGCAATTCATACGACAATGAGTCTAAATCCAAACGAGTCAGCAAATCGTAAACAGCTTCTGCTCCAATTTTCGCGATGAATTTGTTCGGATCAGAGTCTTCCAACAGTTGATTTTCCTTAGGAAGATTATCCAGGATCTCTAAATATTCTTCTTCAGACAACAGATCCAATTCTGCAACAGAATCTACACAACCCGGCTGAATGACAACATAGCGTTCATAATAGATAATGGCATCCAACTTTTTGGTCGGCAAACCCAACAAATAACCAATTTTGTTAGGAAGCGAACGGAAGTACCAGATGTGAGCAATAGGAACTACCAAATGGATGTGTCCCATACGTTCACGACGAACTTTCTTCTCGGTAACTTCCACACCACAACGATCGCAGACAATGCCTTTATAACGGATTCGTTTATATTTACCGCAATGGCATTCATAATCCTTAATAGGACCAAAAATACGTTCGCAAAACAAACCATCACGTTCAGGCTTGTAGGTACGATAGTTGATCGTTTCTGGTTTGAGCACTTCGCCACTTGAATTTTCCAGAATTTCCTCCGGAGAAGCCAAACCAATGGTTATTTTAGTAAAGTTACTCTTTATCTTGTTATCTTTTCTAAAGGCCATATTTTATGTTTATAAAGAGTTATCAATTGATAAAAGTAGACAAGCCCATTTAGGCTCATCTACTTAATATTATGTGATTTATTATTCCAAAGTCAAGCTTAAACCAAGACCTCTCAACTCATGAAGTAACACATTCAAAGATTCAGGAATACCCGGTTGTGGCATCGGATCACCTTTTACTATTGCTTCATAAGCTTTTGAACGACCTACAACATCATCAGACTTGATTGTCAGGATTTCCTGCAAAACATGCGCTGCACCAAATGCTTCAAGCGCCCAAACTTCCATTTCTCCGAAACGCTGACCACCAAACTGAGCCTTACCACCTAACGGCTGCTGCGTAATCAATGAATACGGACCAATTGAACGGGCATGCATCTTATCGTCAACCATGTGTCCCAATTTCAAGAAGTAAGTTACACCAACGGTTGCCGGCTGGTCAAAACGTTCACCCGTACCACCATCATACAAATAAGTCTTACCATAACGTGGAATACCAGCCTTATCTGTCCAAGCATTCAAATCATCTAATGAAGCACCATCAAAGATCGGAGTGGCAAACTTAACATTCAAATTACGTCCTGCCCATCCTAATACAGCTTCGAAGATCTGACCCAAGTTCATACGAGAAGGCACACCCAACGGGTTCAAACAAATGTCTACTGGAGTACCATCTTCCAAGAACGGCATATCTTCCTGACGAACGATCTTTGAAACAATACCTTTGTTACCGTGACGTCCGGCCATCTTATCACCTACCTGAATTTTACGTTTCTTAGCAATATAAACTTTTGCCATCTGTACAATACCAGTAGGTAATTCATCACCAATAGTCAAATCGAACTTCTTACGACGTAACTCAGCATCCAGTTCTTTATATTTCTTCAAATAATTCAAGATAACCTGCTTGATCAACTCATTCTTTGCATCATCTGCTGTCCAAGCACTCACTTGAATTGCATTGAAGTCTAATTCTTCCAACACACGGCGAGTGAACTTAGCACCCTTCGCAATGATTTCAGAATTCATATAATCTTTTACACCTTGAGAAGTCAAACCTTCTGTCAAAGTCATCAACTTATTAACCAAAAGATTCTTCAACTCAGCCATCTTTACTTCGTATTCTTCATCAAGCTTCGGTAAGACAGCCTTTTCTGTGGCCTTAGTCTTACGCTTCTTAACAGCCTTAGAGAACAACTTCGTATCAATAACGACACCACGCAAAGAAGGAGTAGCCTTTAATGAAGCATCTTTCACATCTCCTGCTTTATCACCAAAAATAGCACGCAAAAGCTTTTCTTCCGGAGACGGATCAGATTCTCCCTTCGGTGTAATCTTGCCAATCAAAATATCTCCTGGTTCTATTCGTGCACCTACGCGGACAATACCTCTTTCATCCAAATCCTTAGTTGCATCTTCGCTAACATTTGGAATATCTGAAGTAAGTTCTTCCATGCCTCGTTTTGTCTCACGAACCTCCAAGATATATTCATCTACATGTACTGAAGTAAAGAAGTCTTCACGAACCATACGTTCATTCAGTACAACAGCATCCTCATAGTTATATCCCTTCCACGGCATATAAGCAACTTTCACATTCTTACCCAAAGCCAATTCACCTTTTTCAGTAGAATATCCTTCAGTCAGAATATCACCAGCTTTCACTCGTTGACCACGATGACAAATAGGACGTAAGTCAACAGTTGTTGACTGGTTCGTCTTACGCCATTTCGGAATATTATATGTCTTAACCGCATCTTCGAAGCTAACGAACTCTTCATCTTCTGTACGGTCATATTTAATCTTAATACAAGTTGCATCAACAAAAACAACTTCTCCTTCACGCTCAGCGATAATCTGCGTACGTGAATCACGTGCAACTTGAGCCTCAATACCCGTTCCAACAATAGGAGCATCGGTTCTCAACAATGGAACTGCCTGACGCATCATGTTTGATCCCATCAACGCACGGTTAGCATCGTCATGTTCCAAGAACGGAATTAAGGAAGCAGCGATTGAAGCAATCTGGGTTGGAGAAACATCCATCAGATTTACTTCTTCAGGAGCAACAACAGGGAAATCAGCTTCCAATCTTGACTTAACTTTATCACGAACAAAATGTCCTTCATCATCCAAAGGAGCATTACCCTGTGCAATAATTTTACCTTCTTCTTCTTCAGCTGTATAATATTGTAATCCTTCTTCAGAAAAATCTACCTGAGCATTGACTACCCGACGATAAGGTGTTGCGATAAATCCTAAGTCATTAATCTTAGCATACACACAAAGAGATGAAATCAAACCGATATTCGGACCTTCAGGTGTTTCAATAGGACACAAACGACCATAATGAGTATAGTGAACGTCTCGCACCTCAAATCCTGCACGATCTCTAGACAAACCACCAGGACCTAACGCAGACAAACGACGCTTATGAGTAATTTCAGCCAGCGGGTTGGTCTGATCCATAAACTGAGACAAGGCATTCGTTCCGAAGAATGAATTAACAACTGAAGAAATTGTTTTAGCATTGATCAAATCAATCGGAGTGAAGACTTCATTGTCGCGTACATTCATTCGCTCACGAACCGTACGAGACATACGAGCCAAACCTATACCAAACTGATTATATAACTGCTCGCCTACTGTACGTACACGACGGTTACTCAAGTGGTCAATATCATCAACAATTGCTTTTGAGTTGATCAGTTCGATCAGATATTTTATAATTTCAATGATATCTTCTTTCGTCAATACCTTAATATCATCGCTGATAGAAAGGTTTAATTTCTTATTAATACGATAACGACCTACATCTCCTAAGTCATAACGCTTTTCAGAGAAGAACAAGTTGGTAATAACTTCCCGAGCACTTGCTTCATCTGCAGGCTCTGCATTTCGTAACTGACGGTAAATATAAAGTACAGCCTCTTTTTCAGAGTTACTTGGGTCTTTCTGCAATGTATTATAAATAATTGCATAGTCAGACAAGTTTTGGTCTTCACGATGCAACAGAATATTCTGAGCACCTGATTCAAGAATTGCATCGATATTATCGTCATCAAGAACAGATTCACGATCAACAATTACATCATTACGTTCAATAGAAACAACTTCGCCTGTATCTTCATCAGCAAAATCCTCTACCCAGGTTTTCAACACACGAGCAGCTAACTTACGGCCAACCAACTTCTTTAAATTAGCCTTCGTTACTTTAACTTCTTCTGCCAAATTAAAGATTTCAAGAATATCTTTATCGCTTTCAAAACCAATAGCTCGCAAAAGAGTGGTTACAGGCAATTTCTTTTTACGATCGATGTAAGCATACATGACATTATTAATGTCGGTAGCAAACTCAATCCAAGATCCTTTAAATGGGATAATACGTGCAGAGTACAACTTCGTACCGTTAGCATGCACACTTTGACCAAAGAATACGCCCGGCGAACGATGCAACTGCGAAACCACAACACGTTCTGCACCATTAATCACGAAAGTACCGCGCTCTGTCATATATGGGATAGGCCCCAAATATACATCCTGAATCACCGTATCAAAATCTTCATGATCCGGATCGGTACAATATAACTTTAATTTCGCTTTTAATGGGACACTATATGTTAAGCCTCGTGAAATACATTCATCAATAGAATAACGAGGTGGATCAATATAGTAATCTAAGAACTCCAACACGAAATTGTTACGCGTATCTGCAATAGGGAAATTCTCTGCAAATACTTTATACAAACCCTCCTTTTTTCTCTTCTCGGGAGGCGTGTCGAGTTGCAGGAAGTCTCTGAAGGACTTCAATTGCACTTCGAGGAAATCTGGATATGGTAAAGAATTCTTTATCGAAGCAAAATTAACTCTTTGATTTACATCTGTTGAAGACATCTAGTAACGATTTTATTGAACTTATTGAAATTATAGACACAAAAAGGTTAAGAATCTCCGTCTCCGAAGATTCCTAACCGACTCCCTGATTACCAGGTTTTTGAAATATTAGTTAAGCTCAACTTCTGCGCCAGCGTCTTCCAAAGCCTTCTTCAAAGCTTCAGCATCTTCTTTAGAAATGCCTTCTTTAACTTTGCTAGGAGCTGCGTCTACTAAGTCTTTAGCTTCCTTCAAACCAAGACCACAGTTTTCCTTAACGGCCTTAACAACCTGCAATTTAGCTGCACCAGCTGATTTCAGGATTACATCGAAAGAAGTTTTTTCTTCTACAGCAGCAGCGCCTGCAGCAGCAGGGCCAGCAACAGCTACAGCTGCAGCAGCAGGTTCGATACCATATTCTTCTTTCAGAATTGTTGCCAATTCACTAACTTCTTTTACGGTCAGGTTTACTAATTGTTCTGCAAAAGCTTTCAAATCTGCCATTTTTGTATGATTTAAATGATTATTTTTTACTTGTTTAATTTATAATTATCTTTCTTCCAAAGTTTTCAATAAACCATGGATAGTTTGTCCTGATGACTGCAAAGCAGAGATAACATTCTTTGCCGGAGATTCCAACAAAGCGATAACGTCTGCAATAAGTTCGTTTTTGCTCTTGATATTTACCAAAGCTTCCAAAGAAGAAGCGTCGTAGAAACTTTCCTGAACATAAGCAGCTTTTAACTGAGGCTTACCTTCACCTTTGGTATCTTTTGTAAATTCTTTGATCAGGCGAGCTGGAGCATTAGCAACCTGTGAAAACATCACAGCTGTATTGCCTTTTAATGCTGAATGAAGGGGTGAAAAGTCACCACCGACATTTTCCAATGCTTTCTTAAGCAAATTGTTCTTGACAACAACCAATTTTACTTCACTCTTGAAGCATTCTCTTCTCAGACGGCTTGTAGTTTCAGCATCGATAGCTTCAATATCCGTCAAATAGAAGTTAGGATACTCCCGCAGTGTAGCAGTTAATTGTTCTATAACAACACCTTTATCTTCCTTTCTCATTGCTGTTCAATTGTTTTTAAAGTTCATCAACTGATTTTGGGTCAATTTTAATACCCGCACTCATAGTACTTGAAAGATAAATGCTCTTTATATATGTACCTTTAGCTGCAGATGGTTTCAATTTAATCAAAGCTGCAATAAATTCTTTCGCATTATCGCGAATCTGATCAGCATTGAAAGAAACCTTTCCGATTGATGTATGAACAATACCTGCTTTGTCAACCTTGAAATCGATCTTACCCTGCTTAACTTCTTTCACAGCGTTACCGATTTCATTGGTAACTGTACCACTCTTTGGGTTAGGCATCAAACCACGAGGACCTAATATACGACCCAGAGCACCAATTTTACCCATGATTGACGGCATAGTGATGATAACATCTACATCAGTCCAGCCACCTTTGATCTTATTGATATATTCATCCAAACCAACATAGTCAGCACCTGCTGCAGTAGCTTCTGCTTCCTTATCTGGAGTACACAACGCAAGAACCCGAATCTGCTTACCAGTTCCATGAGGCAATGAAACAACACCTCTCACCATTTGATTGGCCTTACGGGGATCAACTCCTAAACGGACGTCCACATCTACAGAAGCATCGAACTTAGTTGTAGTGATTTCTTTCACTAAAGCAGAAGCTTCTTTCAATGAATAAGTCTTCCCAGCTTCAATCTTACCTAAAGCCAACTTTTGATTTTTTGTAAGTTTACTCATTTCAATTGAAGTTTATTAATTATTACCCGGGAATGCCCCTTTAACAGTGATACCCATACTTCTAGCTGTTCCAGCAACCATCTTCATGGCTGATTCAACAGTAAAACAGTTTAAATCTTGTAACTTGTCTTCTGCAATTGTCTTTACCTGATCCCAAGAAATTTCTGCAATTTTCTTACGATTCGGCTCAGCAGAACCACTCTTCACTTTGGTAGCTTCCAATAACTGAACTGCTACAGGAGGAGTTTTAACGACAAAGTCGAAAGACTTATCAGCGTAATAAGTGATTACAACAGGTAATACCTTACCAGCCTTGTCTTGGGTTCTGGCATTAAATTGCTTGCAAAACTCCATAATATTAATACCCTTAGAACCTAAAGCCGGTCCAACTGGGGGAGAAGGGTTTGCTGCTCCTCCTTTAATTTGCAATTTGATTTGTCCAGCAACTTCTTTAGCCATTTTCTAAAAATTTTAGATATATAACATCAATAACCGAAAGAATAAGTACTTTTCGTAACCAGAGTCTTACTCTTTCTCCACTTGCATATAACCCAGCTCAAGTGGGGTCTTACGTCCGAAGACCTTAACCATCACTTTCAGCTTGCGCTTCTCAGCATTGACTTCTTCGATTATACCACTGAATCCATTAAACGGACCAAAGGTAATTTTCACATTCTCTCCCACTACAAATTGGATATCCATATCTTCAAGTTGTTCCTGCATTTCATCAACCGTACCTAAAATACGATTAACTTCAGCCGGACGAAGGGGAACAGGATTATCTGAACCACCTAAAAAACCAATGATATTCGGAATGTTTCTTAATCGATGAGCAACCTCACCCACCAAAGCAGCTTCTACTAATACATAACCCGGTAAATAAGCGCGTTCTTTCATCACCTTTTTACCATTACGAACCGTAAAAGTTTTTTCAGTCGGGATCAACACTTGCGATACATACTCTCCTAAGTCTGTATTCTTTATTTCAGCTTCCAGATACTCCTTCGCTTTATTTTCTTTCCCGCTAATTGCGCGAAGAACATAAAATTTCTTTTGAACGTCAGACATACCTTTACACTAATTAAAAGATTTTTTCATAGAAGAAACGCATCACTCCTTCAAAACTCATGTCAATAGCAAAGATAACGACAGAAATGATAAGGGAAGCAAACATAACCACTACTGCGCTATTGGATAACTCTGCTCTTGTAGGCCAAGAAACCTTATACACAAGTTCGTTATAAGATTCTTTAATATATTCAAATATCTTCTTCATTGAATAGGTTATTTTTAGCACGGAACGAGAGGCTCGAACTCCCGACACCTGGTTTTGGAGACCAGTGCTCTACCAACTGAGCTAGTTCCGTAAATTAGCCAGCCCTCGCAAGAGCTGGCTTTTATTTATATCGGAAATTAGTTTTCCAATTCTGTGATCTGACCAGCACCTACTGTACGGCCACCTTCACGGATAGCGAAACGCAAACCTACGTTACAAGCTACCGGATAGATCAATTCTACATCGATAGTTACGTTATCACCCGGCATAACCATTTCAGTTCCTTCTGGCAAAGAGATTTCACCAGTTACGTCCAATGTACGGATATAGAACTGAGGACGATAGTGGTTGTGGAACGGAGTGTGACGACCACCTTCTTCTTTCTTCAAGATATAAACCTCTGCTTTGAATCTTGAGTGAGGTTTGATCTGACCCGGGTGGCAGATAACCATACCACGTTTAACTTCGTTCTTATCGATACCACGAAGCAACAAACCTACGTTATCACCTGCTTCACCCTGATCCAATAACTTACGGAACATTTCAACACCTGTTACAACAGATTTCTTTCCGTCAGCTCCTAAACCAATGATCTGAACTTCATCACCTACCTTAACAATACCTGTTTCGATACGACCTGTTGCTACAGTACCACGACCAGTGATTGAGAAGATATCTTCAACCGGCATCAAGAACGGTTTATCAACTTCACGCGGAGGCAGAGGAATCCAAGTATCACAAGCGTCCATCAATTCCATTACTTTTTCTTCCCATTTCGGATCGCCGTTCAAAGCACCCAGGGCAGAACCACGGATGATAGGAGTATTGTCACCGTCGAAACCATAGAATGAAAGCAATTCACGCATTTCCATTTCTACCAATTCCAACATTTCTTCATCATCAACCATATCACACTTGTTCAAGAAAACAACCAAACGCGGTACGTTTACCTGACGAGCTAACAAGATATGTTCACGAGTCTGAGGCATAGGACCATCAGTTGCAGCAACTACGATGATAGCACCATCCATCTGAGCAGCACCAGTTACCATGTTCTTTACATAGTCAGCGTGACCCGGACAGTCAACGTGTGCATAGTGACGGTTTGCAGTCTGATATTCTACGTGTGAAGTATTGATAGTAATACCTCTTTCTTTTTCTTCAGGAGCGTTATCGATAGAATCGAATGAACGTAATTCTGAAAGACCTTTCTTTGCCAATACTGTTGTGATAGCAGCTGTCAAAGTTGTTTTACCGTGGTCAACATGACCAATCGTACCAATGTTAACATGTGGTTTCGATCTGTCAAATTTCTCTTTTGCCATAACTTAATTGTCTTTATATGATTAATAATTTATTCGACTTAATTTGAGCCTAAACCGAGACTTGAACTCGGGACCTCTTCCTTACCAAGGAAGTGCTCTACCTCTGAGCTATTTAGGCAGTTGAGCGGAAAACGGGACTCAAACCCGCGACCCCCAGCTTGGAAGGCTAGTGCTCTA
>ENA-OROH01000852-OROH01000852.1-human-gut-metagenome-genome-assembly--contig:-NODE-852-length-32972-cov-8.578333_pt1 | contig 32972 bp, 40 predicted proteins | sample MGYA00242125_ERZ509042 | MGnify/ENA primary metagenome ERZ509042 (study PRJEB26280, sample SAMEA2338738) | human gut metagenome | biome: human gut; feature: human-associated habitat; material: faeces... | reverse complement strand
GGTACTTTGAGGAGAACCGGGCCGTGTGGCGCGTCCTGGAGGACGCCCAGGCCGCCGGAAAGGTGAAGGTCATCGGCGTGTCAAACTTCCTGCGGGACGATCTGGAGAACCTGCTGTCTGACTGCCGGGTGCGGCCCATGGTGAACCAGATCCTGCTGCACATCAGCAACACGGACAAGGACCTGGTGGACTACTGCAAAGAGCAGAACATCCAGGTGGAGGCCTATTCCCCCATCGCCCACGGCGAGGCCCTGAAAAATCCGGCCATCACTGCCATGGCGGAGAAATACGGCGTTTCCGTGCCGCAGCTGTGCATCCGCTATGTCCTGCAGCTGGGAGCGGTGGCCCTGCCCAAGACGGCGACCCCGGCCATATGCGCTCCAACGCCGCCGTGGACTTTGCCATCTCCCCGAAGGACATGGAGACGCTGCGGAGCATGGAGCACCTGACGGATTACGGCGATTACAATGGATTTCCGGTGTTCAGCGGCAAGCCGTTGGCGTGAAAGGAGAAGAATGATGCGTAAACTGAAAAAATGGAGCTGCCTGCTGCTGGCTCTGCTGATGCTGCCGGCGCTGGCCGCCTGCGGAAAGAAGCAGCAGCCCGACAGCGATGCCTCGCAGAACGAGGTGCAGGACACCGATACCCCACAGGATAGCACCCCCACCGAGGAGCAGACCAAGGTGCTGGTGGTGTATTTCTCCGCCACCGGCAGCACCAAGGCTGTGGCGGGATACATCGCCGAGACACTGGGAGCCGATACCTTTGAGCTGACACCGCAGGAGCCCTATCTGGCGGCGGATCTGGACTACAACAACAGCGAGAGCCGTGTCTGCCGGGAGCACGCTGACCCCGCCCTGCAGGATGTGGCCCTCACCTCTACCGCTGTGGAGAGCTGGGAACGATACGACACGGTGTTTGTGGGCTATCCCATCTGGTGGGGCGGCGCTGCATGGCCTGCCAACGGCTTTGTGAAGGCAAACGACTTCACAGGAAAGACGGTGATCCCCTTCTGCACCTCCGCCTCCTCCGCCCTCGGCCAGAGCGGGGAGACGCTGGCTCAGCTGGCCGGCACCGGCAACTGGCAGGAGGGCCAGCGCTTCCCCTCCGCCGTCACGCAGCAGGAAGTCACCGACTGGGTCAAGTCCCTCGGCAAATGACCGCGGCGGCACAAAATCGCATCCCCGGCCGACGGAAAAATCGTCGGCCGGGGATTTTTGCAAATCTTTATCTCATCTATACAAGATTTTTTGTTATTTCCTTGCATTTTCGTCTGAAATATGCTATCTTTTCTCCTAGCGGCAGTGCCGGACTTCGGGACATTTCCTGCCGGCGCTGTACCACCGCGGATCATGCGGCCGGGAAACTTTCAGAATCAGAAAGGATGACCCGATATGCAGCCCGAAATACTCGACGTCCTGTACCGGCTCGTTGGCGAGCACGGCTGGAACTGGGGTATGGCGCGCAATCTCATCAATCGCCAATTTGGCACCAACTACACGATCAAAGAACTGCAGCGGTTCTATCTCCGCCGTCCGCGGCCAAAACCTGACACGGTTTTTAAATAAATGTATAGTAAGAAATCCCCGGCGTCGGTATTCACCGCACGCCGGGGATTCCTTATTTCATTGTTTCGCCGGGGCGAAGTCTGCCGAGGCGCTCCAAACGCCGAACGATTGCGCCATTTGTGCGCTGAAACCGCGCCTGCATCTCCTCCATGGAACAGCCTACGTCAAACATCTGCATCAGGGCGGCATCATCCGCCTCCGTCCACGGCTTGCCCGCATTGGGCAGTGGTGCAGACCGCTTCGGCCGGTCCGACACATACCGCAGCACGCAATGCAGCGCGCGGATGATCTCCGGCCGGTTGCAGACGCTGTCGGCCGGTAGGCACTCCCCCGTCAGTGGGTCGACGCCGTCGGCCAGTTCCGTCAGCAGCGCTTTTGCTTGCTTCAATTCCATCGTCATGCGCTAGCGCCCCCACCATTCGTAGTCCGCGGGCAGCCGCCCATTGCGCTTACGCTCCGCCATCCATCTGCATTGATCGCAATCGTACTGCGCAGCAACAAACTCCAGATAGCTCTCACGAACCAGCCCAACAATAATATATATGAGCGATATATGAGCGCAAAAAACCGCATATCATTTCTCCTTTCCCAAAGCCGGTTTTCCTCTGTGCTTTCATACTATCAGAGCGCCAGTCCCATAAACAGGACTGTGCAGAGCGTGTGCAACGGAGTATGAAATAGAACAAATTTTTCGATTTATTTCACACCCTGTTGCATAGCGCCCACGAAAAATTTAAAACGAAAAAATCCTGTAATCTCAAAGATTACAGGATTTTCGTGGTGGAGATAAGCGGGATCGAACCGCTGACCTCTTGAATGCCATTCAAGCGCTCTCCCGGTTAGTGCGGTTACATACCCCCCTAAACCGGGCCAAAAGAGCGCTTCAATACGCGGGCAACCCCAAAACACACCCTGAATGTCTTTCATTATAGTCAAAGAAAGCCCGTATATCAAGGAAAATAATTTTTCTGCTTTGTGCCCCTCCACGGCATGATATAATTTTTGTGTCCATGTTGGAAAGGAGGTGCAGGCATGGAAAAAGAATATATTGCCGGAGAGTCCCAACGATACGAAATTGGCGGTCGAGTTTTTATCGTTGAGCCACGGTACAGGAAAGACGGTGAAAGCATGGCAGACATCTTGCTAAAGCTGATGTTTGCCGACTTGGACGAAGAGATGCGAGCAGCAAATAAAACTACAACGGACTAAAATTGAAAGTATCAATCTGGCAGTCAGCAAGAGGTTTTTATTCTAACAAAAGCTCCCGTTGCCTAAATCTTTATAGGCAGCGGGAGCTTAAAATTGAGAACAACGCCGCCCAACAGGACAACGGGCGGCGTTTTCATATATAACACCACGAAGGGAGGTCACTTCCACCCGGCCAGTCTGCGGACTGGCTTTTTTTCATGCCACAAAAAGGAGGTTTGCAAATGGCAGATGATAAGAAAAACATTCCCGAGGCAGCTCCGCCCGCCGAGGCGTCCGCTCCTGCGGTAGAAAGTGCCGTCGTGTCGGAGCAGCCCGCTCCCGAGCCTGCGCTGACCGACGCAGAGACGGTCATGCTGGAACACGAGGGGCAGGCAGCGCTCTTTGAAATGGGCGAGGCCGTGCCTGATCCCGCCGACGCTGTTACTCCCGCCGAGGTGGAGGAGCCTGCCGCTCCCGAAGTCCCCAAAGCTGAAAAGGAACAGGAACAGCCGCCCGATCCCGGCAAGGATGCCCCCGCCCCGGCACATTCCGGCAAGGTGGTGGACTTTGCCGCCGCCCGTGACGAGGCAGCCAAGGAGGAGAAAAAGGCGGTCAAGCAGAAGCCGCCCACGGAAAAGGACAAAGCCGCCAAACCCGGCAAAGGCCGCCCGCCCAAGGCTGACAAGGCTGCTCCCGATAAGGCAAAGCCGCCCAAACCTCGGGACAAAAAGTCCCAAAGCAAGCCTGCCCCGGAGAAACCTGCCGTGGATAAGGGCGGCGCTCCCGCTGGCACGGAGGTCACGCCGGAGCCGTCTGCGCCCCGTGATGCCACCCGCGCCGAAAAAGAGGAGATCGTCTATCTCAACCTGTCTGACCTGCACCCGTTCAAAAATCACCCCTTTGGTGTCCGGGATGATGCGGAAATGCAGGGGCTTGTGGAGTCGGTTAAGGCGGCGGGCGTCAATCAGCCCGCGCTGGTGCGTCCCCGTGAGGATGGCGGCTATGAGATCATCGCAGGCCACCGCCGCCAGCGGGCAAGCGAGCTTGCCGGATTTGCGAATATGCCGTGTATCGTCCGCAACATGACGGACGATGAAGCCATCCTCGCCATGACGGATGACAACCTCCGCCACCGTGAGCGCATTTTGCCCACGGAAAAGGCACAGTCGCTCAAAATGCAGGTGGAGGCCATCAAGCACCAAGGCTCCCGCCCCGGTGAGGAGGACAAGGACGCCGGAAAACGCTCCACGCAGGTCGTGGGAGATCGCAACGGCATGAACTACAAGCAGGTACAGCGGTATATCCGCCTGACCGAGCTTGTGCCGGATTTGCAGAAAATGGTGGACGAGAAAAAGCTGGCGTTCACCCCGGCGGTGGAGATCTCATTCATCCGCCCCAAAAATCAGAGGTATATCGCCGTGTCCATTGAGGGGCAGCAGTCCTCGCCCTCGCTGTCGCAGGCACAGAAAATGCGGGAGCTGGACAAGGACGGCAAGCTCAACGGTGATGTGATCGACGGTATTCTGTCACAGGAGAAAAAGGAGGTAGACAAGGTGATCATCAATAGTGCGGAACTGGAAAAGTATTTCGGCAAGGACAAGTCCCCGAGGGAAATGAAAGACAAGATCATTTCTCTGCTGGATGACTGGAAAGCCAAGCAGCCGCCCGAGCTGGGCAAGCCCGAAAAGAAAACGGATCTTGAAAAGTGACCTTGGGACTTTTTGTCCCGAGGTCTTTCGTTTCCCCGGATGGCTCTTGTGGTTATATCCCCCGTCGCCGCCTGTATTTCAGCATGGCCGGGAGCGGGCTGTCAAGGGTGCATCGCACCGCCGTTTACGGCGGCCAGCCCTTGACCGTCTGTCCCGGCTATGCTTTTTCTCCGGCAAGCGGCGGGGGTATATCCTCCAGAGCCGCCCCCTTTCCCAAGAATGGGAAAGGGCGTGGGGTTTGGGTTGACCCACTACATTATAGAATTGGAGGTTTTCAGGATGAAACGACCCCTTGCATATATCACCGCCGCATGGTGCGGCAGCGACCACGAAAACACAAAGCTGGCGGCGCAGTATTGCCGCACGGTGTATGAAGCGGGCTTTTCGCCCATCTGCCCGACGCTCTATCAGCCGCTTTTCCTCAATGACGCCGTTCCCGAGGAGCATAAGAGCGGCATTGACATGGGGCGCGACCTGCTCCGCCGCTCTCATGTGCTGGTGGTGTGCGGTCATACCGTCACCGAGGCCATGAAGAACGACATCGCCGTTGCCCAGCGGCTCGGGATCACCGCCACCACCCTTGAGGGCATTTTGACCGTCAAGGGACAGGGGCGCAGATAAGATGACGGCGCTCCGGCTGGGGAGCCTGTTTGACGGGATCGGCGTGTTTCCGCTGGCGGCGGTGCGCTGCGGCATTGAGCCGATATGGGCAAGCGAGATCGAAAAAGCCCCTATCTCCATCACGAAACGCCACTTTCCCGATATGGCGCACTTGGGAGATGTGACGAAGCTGGACGGGCGGGAACTTCCGCCCGTCCATATTATCACCTTTGGCTCACCGTGCCAAAATCTTTCGCAGATCGGCAACCGCAAGGGGCTTGCGGGAGAAAAGTCCAGCCTGTTCTTTCAAGCCATCCGCATTATCCGTGAAATGAGGGAGGCGACAAATGGTCTATTTCCAGCAATCGCTGTTTGGGAAAATGTCATGGGAGCGTTTTCATCAAATGACAGGATGGATTTTAGAGCCGTCCTATCCGCTTTCACAGACACCGATGTTCCAATGCCTGCTTCTGGAAGATGGGCAGGAGCCGGAATGGTGCGAGGGCATACGCCCAATCTCGCATGGCGGCTCATGGATGCCCAGCATTGGGCAAGCCCCCGACTGGCACGACGGCAGCGCATCTTTCTTGTGGCAGACTTTGGAGGACGGCGTTCCCACGAAATACTATTTAAGCCCCGCACAATGCAGTCACTTCCTGCACTTGGCGGAGATCGCGGGCTGCCCGCCGCCTGCGGAGATCGAGGCTCTTTTATTGAAGCAGGGCGGCGCGTACCAGTCACCCGCCCCTTTCAATGCTTCCGTATGCGGGCGTCCGCCAAGGAGCGGACGGAAACAGCGTTCCGAAACAGCTTCGGACTGCCAACTGACCCTTTTCCCACTCTGTTAGCGGGAGGCATTTCGCCCTTTGCCTTTTGGTATGAGGACGATCCCGCCGGGGGCTGCGTCCGCTTTCCCACGGAAACGGAATGTGAGCGGCTCATGGGGCTGCCGGAGGGCTGGACAAGGTATGGCGCAGATGGTGCGGAAATTCTATCCTCCCACCGTTACCGGGCATTGGGAAACGCCATCGCGCTGCCCTGTGCCGAGTACATCATGGCGGGGATCACGGAGGCGCTGACAAAAGGAGGTGCAAATGACGGTATTTGAAGCCTACATCACCAACCTCGGCAAATACGCCGAGGGGCAGCTTGTGGGCGAAACGCTGAAATTTCCGGCCACCACGGAGGAGGTGCAATCGCTTCTGAAGAACATCGGCGTGGACGGTGTGCGGTATGAGGAGTTTTTCATCACCGCCTTTGACGGCGATGTGATGGGCTTATACGACTATCTCACCGAGTATGAAAACTTGGATGAGCTGAACCATCTGGCGCATCTCATTTCCGAGCTGGACAGCGACGAGATCGAAACGCTGGAGGCTGCGCTCAACAAGGGCGACCATACTTCCAGCGTAGAGGACATCATCAACCTTGTTCACAATCTGGACTGCTACGATTTACACCCCGGCGTGACCGACGATGAAACGCTGGGGCGCATCTATGTGGAGGACATGGAACTACTGGATGTGCCGGACAATGTGCTACCCTACTTCGATTTTGAAGCCTACGGACGGGATATGCGGATCAACGAGGGCGGTCACTTCGCCCCCACGGGCTATCTGACCCGCAGCGGCGACTTCAAGGAGGTGTACCACGGCATCGAGGACATTCCCGCCGAACACCGCATTTTTGCATACCCCAAATTGAATATCCGGGAGCAGATGGCGGCCTACAAGGAGATCATAGACCGCTCATCCTTGGAGGGCGAGCGCCTGCACCCGAGAAAGGAGCATGATGACCGCTGACTTTGGGACAACTTGTCCCAAAGCGGAAAAGAAGGCGAGCAGTTTAGTCTGCTCGCCTTTTATCGGTGCCGTAAATAACACATAGCATTTATTTAGGGGCATTTACGAAGCGTGCGATGATAGATCAAATCATCCGCAGACGGAGTTGTCACAATAGTGAACATTCCCTCTTTGATAAACTTCTCCATCCGCAGCGCGATCCACGCATCTCCGATGCCAAGCTGATTTTTGCCCAGGACATTCCCAATTAGGTTTGCTTCTGAAAATTCGTCCGCTTGCTCGTCCACCTCTCGCAGAATAAAACTGTCATAGATATTTTCCGAAGCGCTCTGAAGTTTTCCGTTGAGATAAATACGCAAGGGGGCGTTTTCTTGTTGGAGCTGTTTCCAGCGCATAGCACAGGCATTTAATAATGCCGGTTTGACCTCCCGTTGCAGAGGCAGATATTTCCCCCATTCTTCGGGCGAGATTTCTCCCCAACCAATGTGCGTACAAAGGGTGTTATCGGTAGAGTATTCCCATTCCGGCAGTTTGACAGCATATATTGAGCCGATTGCGGGCAGCTTTTTGAGCTGCGCCAGCAGCCAATAGAACCCGCAAATTTCATCGGGATTATGGCTATACCAAATCCGCACAGGCTCACCCCGAGAGGCGCGGTCAAGGATTTCGTGCAAAGCCGTTTTCGCTGAGCGGAGTGTCTCCAAAATATATTGTTCATTATCTTCTCTGTTCGGCCAAACAAAGAAGGCTTGTTCTAATACGCTCTTGCGGTTGTTGCCAATCTCATCATCGGAAATATCACCCATGCTCCATGCGACATCGATGCAATAGACATCCGCCGGATTTCCACCTAACGGAATTGAGGTTTCCCATTTGCGGTGAGCCTGCAATTCTGCATCTGCTTTTAATGTTTCAAGTTCTTCCGGGGATATATTTGTACGGCCTGATAAAACAAGGCCGATGGATGCGCTTGAATGTTTATCTGCACCACAGTTTTGTGCCAGCTTTAGACTTCCGTATGCGCTCTTGCTAAATACAGTCTCTATCATAACAATATCTCCTCGGCATTGGACTTTATAAATCAGTTTTCATTATATCCGAGATATGTGAACAATTCAACTAAGGCAACACGGACTTACCATTTTATAACTGTGAAAGGAGGCGATGACGGCTGGTAGACGAAGATATTTCCCGGCGCACGATCGCCATATCGGTAAAGGCGTCGAAGCTGACCGCTCGGGGGCTTGCCTATGTTGTTCGGGCGGTGGGACGCAAAATTGCCAAGGCACACCGGGCAAAGCAGACGCCACACGGCAAGCAGACCGTGAAAAAACTCATGGCGCACAGCGCATCCACCAACAGCCTTGAACTGTCCGGGGATACAAAACTCTTTGACCGGGTAGCCCGGAAATGGAATGTGGACTATGCCTTTTATCAGACCGAACCGGGGAAATACCTGCTGTTCTTCAAATCCGGGCAGGCGGACGCTATGACCGCCTGTTTTTCGGAATATTCCCGCAAGGTGCTGGATAAGGCCAAGTCCCGCCAGCCCACGATCCCCGAACAGATGAAGCAGGCGGAACAGCAGCTTGCCAAGGAAAAGCCGCCCAAGGAGCACATCAAGGAGGTGTCGCATGACAGATAAGCTCCGAAAATATGTGCTGCCCAACATTCCCTATGTGTTCATCGGCTGGGTGTTCCTCAAGCTGGGGACGGCCTACCGCCTGGCCGCTGGCGCAGGCTTCGGGGAAAAGCTTCTGGGGCTGGGACAGACCATCGGCGCGGCCTTTGCCGACTTTGCCCCCGGCCTTACCCTCTTTGACTGGCTGGTGGGCATTGTGGGGGCAGTGGCGTTCCGTCTGCTGATCTACTTCAAAAGCAAGAACGCAAAGAAGTTTCGCCGGGATGCGGAATACGGCACAGCCCGCTGGGGCAACGAAAAGGACATCAAGCCCTTTGTCGATCCCAAGTTTGAAAACAATATGCTGCTGACCGCCACGGAACGGCTCACCATGAACACCCGTCCGAAAAATCCCGCCAACGCCCGCAACCTCAATTTCTGCGGGATCGGCTCGTCCGGCTCCGGCAAGACCCGCTTTTGGCTCACGCCCCAGCTCCTGCAAGCCCATTCTTCCTATGTGGTGGTAGACCCCAAGGGCGGTGTGCTGGGGCAGGTGGGCTCATTTTTGCAAAAGCGGGGCTACAAAATTAAGGTGTTCAACAGCATTGATTTTTCAAAATCCATGCACTATAACCCGCTGGCGTATATCAAGACCGAGGCTGACATTCTAAAGTTTGTCAACGCCCTCATTTCCAACACCAAGGGCGAGGGTAAGGAGGGCGACCCGTTCTGGACGAAGGCGGAAACGCTTTTATATTGCGCCCTGCTGGGCTACATCATTTTTGAGGGGGCCGAGGAGGATCGCAACATGAATACGCTGGTGGACATGATCTCCGGCATGGAGGTCAAGGAGGATGACGAGGATTTTCTCAACGCCGTGGACTATATGTTCAAAGGGCTGGAGCAGCGCAAGCCGAATTGCTTTGCGGTGAAGCAGTATAAAAAATACAAGCTCAGCAGCGGAAAAACCGCTAAGTCGATTTTGATCTCCTGCGGCGCTCGCCTTGCGCCCTTTGACATTCCCCAGCTTCGGGAGATCATGTCCTATGACGAGCTGGAGCTTGACCGTATGGGGGATCGCCGCACGGCAACATTTTTCTGCATCAGCGACACGGACAGCACCTACAATTTCCTTGTGGCGCTGGCCTTTTCGCAGATGTTCAATCTCCTGTGCGAACGGGCGGACAATGTTCACGGTGGACGGCTGCCCCATCATGTGCGGGTGCTGTGGGACGAGGCGGCCAACACCGGGCAAGTGCCGAACTTGGAAAAACTGGTGGCGGTCATCCGCTCCCGGGAGATCAGCCTGTGCCTGCTGTATCAGCAGCTTGCCCAATGCAAGGCCATTTACGATAAGAACGCTGAAACCATCCTCGGCAACATGGACAGCGTACTATTCCTCGGTGGCCGTGAGGCCAGCACCATCAAAGAGATTTCCGAGAACTGGCTGGGCAAGGCTACGATCTCTATGCAGACCGAGGGGCGCTCACGGGGCCAGTCCGAAAGTTACAGTCAGAACACCCAACGGCTGGGGCGGGAGCTGATGACCCCAAGTGAGCTTGCCACCATGCCCGGAGATCGGTGCATTTTGCAGCTCCGGGGGCTGCCGCCGTTCTACTCCAAGAAGTACGATTTGAAGCAGCACCCCAATTATCGCTTTACGGCGGAGGCCGATAAAGTGAAAAACGCCTTTGACCTCGACAGGCTCATTGACCGCCGCAGGCGACCGGGCATGAACGAGGAATGTGAGGTGTACGAAGTGTCCGTGCCGGATGAGGCGCTCACAGACGAGGACGAGGACATCCTCAACTATGACGACCTCGACGACCCGGACGCTTTTGTATAGAGCTTTGGGACATTTTGTCCCAAAGTAGTAAGCTGCCGCCCGCAAGGGCGGCTTTTTTCATGGCCGGGACTTTAACCCCGGAGAAACGGAGGAATATATGCAGTTTTTCGCTTCTGCCATCACCACTTTGCAGACCCTTGTGATCGCCCTCGGCGCTGGCCTTGGCGTGTGGGGCGTGGTCAATCTGCTGGAGGGCTATGGCTCGGACAACCCCGGCGCTAAGTCGCAGGGCATGAAACAGCTCATGGCGGGCGGCGGCATCATCGTGCTGGGTACGACCCTGATCCCTCTGCTGTCCACCCTGTTTTAAGGGCGTAAAGCATGGGATTTCTCACCGACTGGCTGACAGACTGGCTAAAAGAGCTGCTGATCGAGGGGATCATGGGCAACCTCACAGGGCTTTTTGATACGGTCAATTCCCGTGTCGGAGAGATTGCGGTGCAAGTGGGAACCACCCCGGCGGCATGGAACGCCGGGGTGTTCTCCCTGATCCGGCAGCTTTCTGAAACGGTGATACTGCCGATTGCCGGTCTGATCCTCACCTTCGTTGCCACCTATGAGCTGATCCAGCTCATTATTGAAAAGAATAACCTGCACGATCTGGACTACTGGATCTTCTTCAAGTGGATCTTCAAAACGGCCTGCGCCATTTTGATTTTGTCCAACACCTTCAATATCGTCATGGCGGTGTTTGATGTGTCCCAAAGCGTGATTGCCCGGGCAGCCGGGATCGTGCAAGGCTCAACGGACATTTCGGAGGCCATGCTTGCCGACTTGGAGGCCACGCTGGAAACGCTGGGGCTTGGCTCTCTGCTGGGGCTGTGGCTGCAATCCCTGCTCATTCATGTGACCATGTGGGCGATCAATATTGTTATCTTCGTTATCGTCTATGGCCGCATGATCGAAATATACCTGCTGACCAGCTTAGCCCCCATCCCCGTTGCCACGCTCTCTAACCGGGAGCTGGGCAATACCGGGCAGAACTATTTGAAGTCCCTGTTTGCCGTGGGATTTCAAGGGCTATTGATCCTCGTCTGTGTTGCCATCTATGCGGTGCTGATACAGGGCATCGCTACAAGCGGCGACCCCATCGGCGCGATATGGGGCTGCATGGGCTATTCCGTGTTGCTCTGCTTCTGCCTGTTCAAGACTGGCTCCATCGCCCGCAGCGTGTTCAGCGCACATTAAAGGAGGGATGAATATGACCTTGGGACAAAATGTCCCAAAGCTGGATGCGCTGCACCTTATGGACGGGATCGAGGGCTTGCGCTCTCTGCCAAAACATAGCGTGGATATGCTCTTGACCGATCCGCCCTACGGCACGACCCGGAACTTTTGGGATGTGCCGCTGCCGCTCCCGGAGCTGTGGGAGGCTGTGCGCTGGGCGGTGAAGCCCAACGGAGCCATCCTGTTTTTCGCTCAATGCCCCTTTGATAAGGTTCTGGGCGCATCCAACCTCGCCATGCTCCGCTATGAGTGGATATGGTACAAATCCCGGGCAACGGGCTTTCTCAACGCCAACCGTGCGCCGCTGAAAAAGTCCGAGAACATTCTGGTGTTCTATCAGAAGTCCCCGGTGTACCATCCGCAATTCACCTATGGGGAGCCGTACCGCAAGACCAATCCCCGCAGCGGGTGCAGTACGAACTACGGCAAGTTTGAACGGACAGGCTCAGAGTCCAGCGACGGGCGGCGTTATCCGGGAAATGTGCTGTTTGTGCCGACGGTGACGGGCGGCATCCATCCCACGCAAAAGCCCGTGGAGCTGTGCGAGTATTTCATCAAGACCTATACCGACGAAGGAGCGGTGGTGGCGGACATCTGCGCGGGCAGCGGCACGACTGCCGTTGCCGCCATGAACACAAGCCGCCGCTTCATCTGCTTTGAAAATGCCCCCTCCATCTACACCATCGCCGCCCAGCGCATTGAGCAGGCGCGGCTGGCCGTAGCCGGAGGCGAGAAAGGAGAATAGCTATCGAAAAGTACCCCATCATTTACGCCGATCCCCCGTGGCGCTACTCTGCAAAAAAAGTGCAGGGCGCGGCGGAAAATCATTATCCCACCATGAGCATTGAGGAATTGTGCGCGCTGCCTGTGGCCGAGCTTGCGGCCAAGGACAGCGCCCTTTTCATGTGGGCGACCTTTCCCCAACTCCCGGAGGCCCTGCGGCTCATCCGTGCGTGGGGCTTCACCTATAAATCCGTTGCGTTCGTCTGGCTCAAAAAGAACAAAAAGGCGGATAGCTGGTTTTATGGGCTGGGCTTCTGGACGCGGGCGAACGCCGAGATCTGTCTGCTGGCGACCAAGGGACACCCCAAGCGGCAAGCTGCCGACATTCACCAGTTTATCATTTCACCCATCGAAGCCCACAGCAAAAAGCCGGATGAAACCCGTGATAAGATCGTTGCCCTCATGGGTGATTTGCCCCGCGTGGAGCTGTTCGCAAGGCAGACCTCTCCCGGCTGGGATGTGTGGGGCAACGAGGTGGAGCCGACGATCTCGGACTTTGGGACAAATTGTCCCAAACTGGAGGTGACAAACTGATGCCTTATGTGAATGTCCCGAACGACCTTTCTAAGATCAAGACAAAGATCGCGTTCAACCTCACCAAGCGGCAGCTTATTTGTTTCGGCGCTGGTGCGGCTATCGGCGTTCCGACCTACCTTTTGACCCGGCAGGCCATCGGCAACACCGGGGCACTGTTCGCTATGCTGGCGATCATGCTCCCGGCGTTCCTGCTGGCGATGTACGAAAAGGACGGACTGCCCTTTGAAAAGGTGATCCGCAACATCGTCCGGGTCAAGTTTACCCGCCCCGGCATCCGCCCGTACCGAACGAAAAATATCTATGCCCCATTTGCGCGAAAGGAGAAGCCTATTGAGCAAAGCAAAAAAGCAGAAAAATGCAAATAAGCACCGGGCGCTGTCCGCCCAGCAGACCATTCCCTATATCGCCATGCACCCAGACGGGATCTGCCAGCTCCCCGGCGGGCTTTACACAAAGACGCTGGAATATGAGGACATCAATTATGCCGTGGCGTCCACGGAGGATCAGACTGCCATTATCAGCGGGTGGAGCGCGTGCCTGAATTATTTTGACAGCTCTCTACCGTTCCAGCTTTCCTTTGTCAACCGCCGCAGCCGCAATGTTAGCCGCTACAAAGTGAATATCCCGGCGCAGGAGGATGACTTCAACAGCATCCGGGGCGAATATGTGGAAATGCTCAAAGGCCAGATCGCCAAGAGCAACAACGGCATTGAGCGGTACAAATACATCACCTTTGGCCTGCCTGCCGAGGGTGTAGCGGAGGCGCGTCCCCGGCTGGGGCGCGTGGAGGCGGATGTCATGGGCAATCTGAAACGGCTGGGCGTCCAGTCCCGCCCGCTGGATGGCCGGGATCGGCTGGCGGTGCTGCATGGGCAGATGCATCCCGGCGGGCGTGAGCCGTTCCGCTTTGCGTGGAAGGACATTCCCAAGACGGGCATGGGGACAAAGGACTACATCGCCCCGGACAGCTTCGACTTCCGGCAGAGCCGGACTTTCCGTGTCGGCCAGATGTGGGGTGCGGCGTCCTATTTGCAGATCATGGCGTCGGAGCTTTCGGATAAGCTGCTGGCGGAGATTTTGGAACTGGACGCCGAGCTGACCGTCACCATGCACATTCAGACGGTAGACCAGCTCAAGGCCATTAAGACGATCAAGGGAAAAATCTCCGACATAGGCCGCATGAAAGCAGAGGAACAGAAAAAGGCTGTCCGTGCCGGGTACGACATGGAGATTTTGCCGCCTGACCTCATTACCTTTTCCAAGGACGCCGCCGAGCTGCTCTCCGACCTGCAAAGCCGCAACGAGCGAATGTTCCTGCTGACCTTTACGGTGGTGAACCTCGCTCCCACCCGGCAGCGCCTTGAAAACGATGTGTTCACGGTGAGCGGCATCGCGCAGAAATATAACTGCGCTCTGCGCCGTCTGGACTGGCAGCAGGAGCAGGGCTTTGTGTCCTCGCTGGCTCTCGGCTACAACGGCATTGAAATTCAGCGGGGCATGACCACCAGTTCCACGGCCATTTTCATTCCCTTTATGACCCGGGAGCTTCGTATGGACGGGCAGGCGCTTTACTACGGCATGAACGCGCTTTCCAACAATGTCATCATGGCTGACCGCAAAAAGCTGAAGTCCGCCAATGGAATGTATCTCGGCTCTACGGGCAGCGGCAAGAGCTTTGCCGCCAAGCGGGAGCTGATCAATGTGTTCCTCGCCACCAATGACCGCATCATCGTCGTTGACCCGATGGGCGAATATGCCCCGCTGGTGCGGCGTTTGGGCGGGCAGGTCATTGAGATCGCCCCGGACAGCCCGCACCACATTTCGCCTATGGACTTGCAAATGAACATCAACGACGAGGACAGTCCGCTTTCCATGAAGGCGGATTTTCTGCTGTCCCTGTGTGAGCTGATCGTGGGCGGCAAGGAGGGCTTGCAGCCCATCGAGAAAACCGTCATTGACCGCTGTGTGCGGCTGGTCTACCGGGAAATGGCGCTGGGGCTGGAAACGGCAAAAACGCCGCTGCTGCAAGATCTGTATGAGGAGCTGCTGCGCCAGCCTGAGCCGGAGGCGCGGCGTGTGGCGACGGCGTTGGAGCTTTACTGCACAGGCTCTCTTAACCTTTTCAACCATCCCACAAATGTTGACCTCAATTCCCGTGTGGTCTGCATTGTCCTAAAGGGCTTGGGCGAAAACCTCCGCAAGATCGCCATGCACACCACCAATGAATTTGTCACGGCGGCGGTGAACGCCAACCATGCCGAGGGCGTGGCGACTTGGTGCTACTTTGACGAGTTCCATATCCTGCTCCGTGATCCGCTGACGGCCAGCTACTTTGTGGCGGTCTGGAAAATGCTCCGCAAAAAGGGCTGTGTCCCCTCGGCGCTGACGCAGAATGTGAAAGACCTGCTGGCCAGCCGGGAGATCGAGAACATTTTGGACAACACCGATTTTATGGTGCTGCTGTCGCAGGCGCAGAGCGACCGTGCGATCTTGGCAAAGCAGCTCGGCATTTCCGAACATCAGCTCTCCTACATCACACACTCCAATTCCGGCGAGGGCCTGCTGTTCTATGGAAATGTCACCATCCCGTTTGTAGACCGTTTCCCCCGTGGGGAGATCTATGACCTGCTGACTACCCGCCCGGAGGATCTTGCCCATGAGCGAACAGACGAGTAACCCCAATTCGGGACAAAATGTCCCAAAGTCCAAATTCCGCAGAGAGAGCCGGCAGGAACAAACGGCAGCGTCCAAGCTGCGAATGGAGTGCCGGGGCGAAAAGCTGGACGCCGCCCGGGAGAAGCTGGCAAAGCAGAAGCCGCCCAAAAAGTCCGGTGCAGTCAAGCGCCTTACCCATACCGCCGGACACGGCGTCCACGGCTTTGTGCATGGCAAGCTCTATGAGGTCGAGCATGAAAATGTCGGCACAGAGGGCGCACACCGTTCCGAGCTGGCGGCAGAGTCCGTGTACCGCTTCGGCAGGCGCAAGCTCCGCAAGGCCATCCGGGAACACCCCGCAAAGGCGGTGGAGCGTGCCGAGAGCAAGCACATTAAGGCCACGGCGGATTATTACTACCGCAAAGCCGTGGAGGAACACCCGGAAATGCAGGAGAGCGGCGCGGTGTCCCGGTATCTGCAAAAGCAGAAGATCAAGCGCCAGTACGCAAAGCAGGCGCGGGAGGCGGCCAAACAGACCGCCAAGTCCGCCGAGGGTACGGCATCCGTCACGGGCAAGCTGACGGAAAAGGTGTCCGCCTACATCAAGGAACACCCCGGCGGGCTGCTCCTGCTTCTGGCGGCGTTTCTTCTGCTGGTGGTGCTGCAATCGTGTATGTCCTCGCTGGTGACGGTGGGCAACGGTGTGGCCGGGGCCATCGGCGCGTCCACCTATGCCGCCGAGGACGCTGACCTGCTGGGGGCGGAGGCCGCCTATTGCGCTCTGGAGGACGAGCTGCAACGCTACCTCGACACCTACACCCGTACCCACGACTATGACGAATACCATTTTGACCTCGACACCATCGAACACGATCCCTATGTGTTGCTGTCCATCGTCTGTGCGCTCCATGAGGGTGAGTGGACGCTGGACGAGGTGCGGGGGACGCTCCAAATGCTCTTTGACCGCCAGTACATTTTGACTGAGGATGTGGTGGTGGAGGTGCGCTACCGAACCGTTACCCGGACGGACAGCGAGGGCAACAACTATGATGTTGAAGTTCCGTACAACTATTACATCTGCTATGTCACGCTTGAAAACTTCAATCTCTCCCATCTGCCCGTTTACCTCATGGGCGAGGAAACCCTGTCCCGGTATGCCTTATACATGGCGACGCTGGGCAACCGCCCCGACCTGTTCCCGTCCTCGCCCTATGTGGGCAAGTACACCAACAAGCCCCCGGCACATGAGATCCCGGAGGACTACCTTGCCGATGAAACCTTTGCCGCCATTCTGAAAGAAGCGGAGAAGTATGTGGGATACCCCTATGTGTGGGGCGGCAGCTCTCCGAGTACCTCTTTCGACTGCTCCGGCTTCGTCAGCTATGTCTACAATCAATGCGGCTGGGACTTTGGGCGGCTGGGGGCGCAGGGGCTATACAACATCTCCACCCGGACGAGCAGCCCCAAACCCGGCGACTTGGTATTCTTCACGGGGACTTATGACACGCCGGGGATTTCCCATGTGGGCATCTATGTGGGCGACGGCTGGATGCTCCATTGTGGCGACCCCATCAGCTATGCCAACCTCAACACGAGCTACTGGCAGTCCCATTTCTACGCCTACGGAAAACTATTTTGACAGGAGGTTTTTTATGGCTATCTCCAAAAGCGCAAAAATTCAGGCCGAGATTGAAAAGGTCACGGCCAAGATCAACGAGCAGCAGGCACGGCTCAAGGAACTGGAACAGAAAAAGCTGGAGGCGGAAAACAGCGAGATCGTGGAGATCGTGCGCGGCATGAGCGTTTCTCTCACCGACCTGCCCACACTGCTTCAGACCATCAAGAGCGGCGGCACTTTGGGACAGAATGTCACGAAGTCCGATCCCACAGACAAGGAGGACAGCGAATGAACAAGTGGATGAAGAAGCTGACGGCGGCGCTCTGCGCCGCTGTTTTGATGTGCGGCATGGCGGTCACGGCCTACGCTGGGGGCGGTGAGGAATGGGACGGGCTTGATCCTGTGGAGCCGCCGCCCATGGAAACCGTTGACCCCGGCGAGGGCTTCACCGAGGACGGCAACCTTGTGACCCGTGACCTGCTCTACGACAAGGCCACCAACAAGCAGTTCATCACGGTGCAGACCAGCGGCGGCAACACCTTTTACATCGTCATTGACTATGACAAGCCCACCGACGAGGACGGCGAGCAGTACCAGACCTACTTTTTGAACATGGTGGACGAGGCCGACCTGCTGGCGGCGATGCAGGCTGCGGGCGGTGAGCTGCCGGAGTGTTCCTGCGCCGACAAATGCGCCGTGGGCGCTATCAACACGGATTGCACCGTCTGCGCCGTGAATATGGGCGAGTGCCAGGGCAAGGATCCCGAACCTGTGCCTGTGGTAGAGCCGGAGCCTGATCCTGAGCCGGAGCAGCCCAAGAGCAGCGGCGGGACGCTCCTGCTGGTGCTGGCCGTGGCGGTCATCAGCGGCGTGGCTGGCTGGTATTTTAAGATCTACCGCCCCAAAAAGCAGCAGGCCGCCGAAGCTGCGGAGGACTACGGTGACGATTACGACGATACCCCGTCTTGGGAGGACGAGGAGGAAACGGAAAGTGAGGGCGAGGAATGAGATTTACCAACAGCCCCTATGAGGACTTTATGAAAGAAAAAAGCTACTTTAAGGGTGTTCCGCCCAGCCTGCCGCCCAAAGGCTCCCGCTGCGACGGCTGCCCCTACTGGCATGGGATCGGCTGCGTGTTCTGCTACCGGGAACAGCTCAAGCCCAAGACAGGGGGCAAACATGAGCCGTGAATTGACCCGACAGGAAAAGGCGGCAATCCGCAAGCTGGTGACAAAATGGTGCGCCAACTACGATAAAGACTATGGCTGCCTGCCGCTGGACTGTTCCTGCTATATGCTGGGCAAGTGCTGGACAGGGGCATATTGCCGCTATTTCCGCTCTGCGGTGCTGCCCCTTGATCCCGTGCTGGAAAGGTCGCTGACCGTGGAGCGTATCACAGAAACCCGGCCTTGCCCGGTATGCGGTAGGGCTTTCCTCCCGGATGGGCGGCAGCGGTACTGCTCCCCGGTCTGCGCCGGGGCTGCCCTGCGGGAGCAGAAGCGGGCGTATATGCGCCGCAAACGGAGGTAGCACGTGGAAAAATAGCCCCGGAAAACGCCTGCATTTACAAGGCTTTTCCGGGGCGCTTTTGGGGTGGGCGGTATGTTTTCCCGTCCGCCCCTGTTTTCACAGAAATGCTTTCCACATCCAAGCAACAGGACTTTGGGACATTTTGTCCCGAAGTCCCGGCTGAAAGGAGAAATAATGCCTAAATATTATGAGATCAGCGAGGCGGCGGCAAAGCGGGCAAAGGAGATGAACAGCTATTCCGATTATGCCCCCGGCTCGGCCACAGCGGGCTACCGGGCGATGGTGGATGAAGCCTATGCGCTGGCAGAGAAACAAAAGGCGCAGGTCGATCCCATGTACCATGATAAGATCGATGCCCTTGTTGACCGCTACGCCCGCAGGCTGGCGGAAAACCTCAATGAGCGCAACGCCATTGACGCCCGGGTGCCGTCCATTCTGATCACCGGGGGCGGCAATTTCCCCGTGGCGAAAAAGGCCAAGCAGAATGCCGCCCGGGATCGAAATTACGGCGAGTATGCCGAAATTGAAAAGCTGCTGGACAAGATCCGCTCCACAGGCCGAGGCGGTATCAGCGCCGATGATGACCTCGCCGTGGAAAAGCTCACAAAAAAGCTGGAGGGAATGGAGTCCCAGCAGACCATGATGAAAGCGGTCAATGCCTACTACCGCAAGCATAAGACGCTGGAGGGCTGTCCCGAGCTGACGGCGGAGCAGGTGGAAAAGGTCAAGGCGTCCATGTCCCAAGACTGGCGCAAAGACCCCGTTCCGTTTCCGTCCTATCTGCTCACCAACAATAACACCAACATCCGCCGGGTGCGCCAGCGTATCGAAGATCTGAGCCACAAGGCCGAGTTTGTGGGCTGGACATTCCCCGGTGGGGAGGCCAAGGTCAATGAGGCGGAGAACCGCTTGCAGCTCATTTTTGCGGATAAGCCGGACGCCGATACCCGGCAGGTGCTCAAAAGCGAGGGCTTCAAGTGGGCGCCCAGCCAAGGGGCATGGCAGCGGCAGCTCAACCAGAACGCCATCCGCGCCGCCGCAAGGCTGGACTTCCTGCGCCCGGAGGACGGCAAAAGTCCCTATCAGCTTCAGCCCTTTGCGAAACGGGCGGAGAAAGATGTATCACGGTGAGGAGGCAGTATGGACAAAAACCAAGGCTATGAGATCATAAAGGCCGTCATGCTGGAAAACGGCAGGGGCTTTGCGCTGGGGCATAACCCCGCAGCGCCCTCGCCCTATGTCACATGGGCTTGCTATGATGACAGGGACGGCCAGCGGCAGTATGAATGGGGACATTACGGCAGCGACCGTGCCGCTCTGGAACAGGACTTTGCGGCGCGGGTGCAGGAATACCAGCGTCTTTACAATGTCGGTATCAAGCAGACCGAAGCTCCCGGCCTTTACAAGTATTATTCCACCCAGCGCCCTGTGGACATTGGGACATTCCCCAAGCCGCCCCGCAACGCCCCGGATGAGATCGTCAACTACGATCAGCGCATCCCGGTTGAAAATGGGTCTTTTCTGGCGTGGGGGCATTTGACCTACACACGGCCACTAACTAAGCGTCAGGCGTCCGACTATGAGCTGCGGCCTGCGCCCGACAATCCCGACAGACCCCGTTCGATTCGGGAGCAGATGAAAACCGCCGCAAAACAGGTAGAGGCTGACCGGGGGCAATCTGCCCCAAAGAAAAATGCCCCTGACCGGGGCAACAGATAGGAGGATATTTATGGAGCAGGAACGCAATTCCAACAGGAACGCCGAGCTTGCGATGGAGCAGAACGGGAACATGATCGACGGCATCATCAACAATCTGCCTGCGCCGCCCCCGGCAGAAAAGCCGCTGGACAAGGTACGGGAACACCCGCCCAAGCGCCGCAGCCGGGAGCGTGAGGATCGTTGACAAAAAAGCGGCGGCGCTCTGTCCATCTTCATGTGATGGTAACGCCGGAGGAACAGGCATTGATCGCTGACCGCATGGCCGAGGCCGGGATCTCCAACATGGGAGCTTATATGCGGAAAATGGCGCTCAACGGCTATGTCCTCCATGTTGACCTCTCGGACATCCGGGAGCTGGTGGCCTTGCAGCGGCGGTGTGCCAACAACCTCAACCAAGTGGCCGCCCATGCCAACACCTACGGCATTTATCCCTCGGAGATCGCTGCACTCCAAAAGGACTATGCCGACCTATGGGAGCCGCTGTCCGAGCTGCTGAAAAAGCTGTCGGCGGTGGTGAACCTATGACCTGTCGGGGAGCGGCCTTGTGCCGTTCCCCGGCTTTCACGACTTCGGGACATTTTGTCCCAAAGCGGTGAAAGCTCGACATCCTTGTGTGCCTATTTTTCCAGCGGTATAATATGGGTAGAAGGACAAACCAACCCGATTATTTAATGGAGGTAGCTGCTATGATCGTTCTCAAAATCCTTGCCGCCCCCGTAATGGTGGCGCTGTCCCTGCTGGCCGCTATGGTTACATTTCTGTTCTGCGTGGCGTCCGCCGTGTGTGAGATGGGCTGCATTGTGCTGACGCTGCTCTCCCTGATCCTGTTCATCGGCGGGCAGACGGTGGGCGGGATTGTGTTCCTCGTCCTTGCGTTCCTCGTTTCTCCCTTTGGCGTTCCCGCCATCGCTGAGTGGCTGGTGGACAAGCTGCACTCGGCCAAGTTTGCCCTGCGGGACTTCATCACCGGCTGATACTTTGAGACAAAATGTCCCAAAGCTGAAACGACGGCGGCTGACCACAGCCGCCGTTTGTCATATCGGAAGGAGGGCTGCCTACGGCCACGACATACTACAAGAAGCACAAAATCAGCAAGGGCGAAACCATCGCGCAGTCCTTGAAAGAGCGGTTTGACTACGGGCAAAACCCAGACAAGACCGAGAACGGCGAGTTGATCTCGTCCTACGGCTGCGACCACATGACCGCCGATGCCGAGTTCCTTTTGAGCAAGGCCAAGTACAAAGCCGCCACAGGCCGGGAGCAGCGGCGAGATGCCGATGTGCTGTGCTATCAAATCCGCCAGTCATTCAAGCCCGGGGAGATCACGCCGGAGGAGGCCAACCGCATCGGCTATGAAACGGCGATGCGCTGGACAAAGGGCAAATACGCCTTTTTCATTGCCACCCACACGGACAAGGCGCACATCCACAATCACATTTATTACAATTCGACCTCGCTGGACTGTACCCGGAAGTTTCGGGACTTTATCGGCTCTGGCCGTGCGGTGCGGCGGCTCTCTGACCGCATTTGCCTTGAAAATGATTTGTCTGTCATTACCAATCCCAAGCTGCACAGCAAGGGACGCTTTCTCCACTATGGAGCATGGTTGGGGACGGAGCGACAGTCCTCGTACAAGGAGCGGCTACGGCTTGCCATCAATGAAGCTCTTGCCAAACGCCCCGCCGACTTTGACGCTTTTCTCCGGCTCATGGAGGCATCCGGCTTCACGGTCAAGTATGGGCGCGGCGGTGTGATCTCTTTTCTTGTTCCGGGGCAGGAGCGGGCGACCAGGCTGCGGGCGTCCACCCTCGGGGACGGCTACGATCCCGAGAACATCAAGGCCGTCATCGCCGGGGAGCGCCCGATCCCGGAGCAGCCTGTTCCTGCGCCTGCCGCCCCTCGCCGTGTCAATCTGATCGTGGATATACAGGAGCGGCTGCGCTCCGGCAAGGGTGCGGCCTATGCACGGTGGGCAAAGGTCTATAACCTTAAACAAATGGCGGCGGCGCTTCAATTCATGCAGGAGCAGAACATCACCGAATATGACCAACTCTCCGCCAAGGCCGAGGACGCCGTTTCCCTTTTTCATACGCTGACGGAACAGCTTCGGCAGACCGAGGCCGACCTTTCCCATACCTCCGAGCTGATGGGAGCCGTGGTGCAGTACGCCAAGACCCGCCCCGTCTTTGACGGGTACAAGGCCGCAAAGTACAGCCGAAAATATCTTGCCGAGCATGAGGCGGAGCTGGCGGACTATCGGGCAGCCAAGGCTACAATGGGAGAGTTGCTGGGCGGTGAGAAGCTGCCCAAAATGGCAGAGCTAAAAGAAAAACGCCGCCAACTGGCGGCGCGGAAAAAGGCACTTTACGCTGACTACCGAACGGCGCAGGAGGAAATGCGGCAGGCCGTGGCGGTCAAGGCCAACATTGACCATCTGCTGGGCGTTACGGACAGCCAGCGCAAAAAGGAACGGGAGCGATAGCGCACGGTGACGCAGACAAATTACTTTGGGACAAAAAGTCCCAAAGCCGGGTTTGGGGAGGCTCCCCAACAAGCGTTTTTGCAGCCCGCAGGATTGCAAAAATAGCAAGTGTGGCTACACTTGCCCTGCTTGCCGTTAGTGCGCACCCCGGAAACCCCACGAAAAAACGGAGGCGGTGTCATCGGTTTGGCTCGTTTTCCCCTCTTTTCCGTAGGATTAGTCTGTGGTATAATTGAAATATCGTGTCGTGAGAAAAACGCTTGTGTAAGTGCGTTTTCCTGCCCGATAAAGATAGGCTGCAACAATTACCCACGAGGAACCTATTATGATGATACTCCTATTTGGCGTTTTGAATGATGAACAGCGGGCGCTGGTAGAGCGGATATTCCATGAGCATCGTGTCCACTTCCAGCGCATTTCTTTCAAAATCGTAAAATCAGAAGAAGCCGCAGAAGATGTTGTGTCCACCGCATTTGTAAAGATTATGGACAACATCGAAAAAATTTCTGAATTACCCTGTCCCCAAATGACCGCTTTCTGCGTTACCATAGTGAAAAACGCTTCTATTGATGTGCTGCGTCATTCCCAGCAGAGCGTTCACCTTGACCGCTGGGACTGCGTTTCGGATGAAAACTCCGATGACCTCGCAGACGAGTGTATTCACAATGCCGATGTGCATAAGCTGACCGAGTTGATAGACCGGCTCGCCCCTGATGATCGGCGCTTTGTCTATCTTCGGTACGCCGAGGAAATGGGATACAAAGAGATCGGAGAGCTACTGAACATTTCAGAGGATGCCGCTAAAAAACGCGGACAGCGGCTCGTCAAGAAGCTCAGAAAACTGTATGAGGGAGGGTAAAACTATGGATATGAGTTGGCAGGCTTTGCTTCAAGAAGCGGCGGCGACCAGCTTTGAAAAGACCGCAGACACCCTCGCGGCTGCTGAGAATGACAACTGCGCTTGTATTGATTTGCACCAACAACAGATCCATGAGTTGAGCAAGAAAATCTTGTTGCTGCCCCATCAGGGGCGCGTCCTGCTGTTGAGCAGATATTGTTTCCGCTTATCCCCGGAGGAGACAGAAATGTTTTTCCATCTGGAAAATGCCAAGGGGCACTTTCGCTTCTACAAAGAACTGCTATCTTCAAGTATGGGCGTTGAGGCAGGCTGTATGATTTCCGATGATACTTTCGTGAAAGCCTGTCATATTGCCTTAAAGGGCTATTTGCACAACGAACTTGAAGCAGATGCGGATGATGAGGCGGCAGGAAACAACCGGACACATATTGCGTTCAGAAAGGTTTGGAAAACCGTTGCGGTTGCGGCCATCACTTTGACCTTGCTATTCTCGACCTGCATGGTGGCAAATGCCCAATTCCGGGAAAGAGTCATTTCGTGGGTAATCGAAACCTTTGAAAAATACAGCATTTTTGAATTGCACGGTGACGAGCTGGACGAGCCGCAGGACTTGACCGAGTATCAGGCTGGCTATCTCCCGGACGGAGCAATTCTGCAAGATACGACTAAGCAGCCGAATACGGAACCGGGGATTGTTCTCTATGAATATGCCATCAACGAAGCCGAGAGCTTTGAAATTATGATTACCCAGTCAGACAATCGGGTTTATTTCGATACCGAAAATACAAAGATAGATCCGTTTGATAAAGGCGGGGTGACGGGCTACTTCTTCCAGAAAGATGGTATGAGCTATATCTGCTTTGAGCGGGACGGCTGCTTCTTCTCGGTTTACGGCTCTATTGATACGGACGAGTTGGTAAAGATCGCCGCAAGCATTACGAAAAAATAATTCAAAAAATATTGTCCCCTTTTTCCTCCTTGTGCGTTATATGGGTGATGCAACCCATGATAATGAGCAAGGAGGATTTCGTTTAATCGAGATTATAGCTCCTAAATACAGCGGAACGAAAAGGGTGTGACGATTGCATGAAGTATTTTTGGATAGATGTAAAAAAGTTATATCGAAGTAGGCTTGTCCTGCTGGCCTTGATAATATTGCTTGTCATTGCTGTGATAGATCCCATTACTATGCAATCACATTTTGCATATCAGAGTAACCCGTTCATGTGGTGGCTGTTTATGAATAGGACTACTGGTAGCACAATTTTTAACACGCTCTACTGGCTTTTCCCTGTCTTGCTAACAGGATTGGTGTTTTTTGATGAAAGCAAAACCGCCATTTATGGAATTATCATCACAAAGAAAAAGCGTTGGGTTTATTTCTGCTCCAAAGCTCTATCTGTGTTTTTTGTTTCTTTCGTTAGTACGCTATTCCTATTTCTGCTTAATCTTTTTTTGGTGTATGTGACTTGCCCATCGAGTATGGAGTTAAGCGAAACTATGATCCCGCACACGGGAACATTTTCGGCATTACTTTTTCAAAAAAGCCCGCTTTATGAAGCAGTTACTTATGTTATTCTTCATGCGTTTTCATTATCCCTGCTAACTGTTTTATATCTCGCCATTCAAATGATTGTAAAGGCTAAAAATAAATACATGGCGTTTATTTTGCCGCCGATAATTATGTATGTGCTTGATTACTTAACACAGACAGCGGCTCAAACATATAGCGTCACAATGGCACTACAACCGATGGTAGCACGAGCAACATCATTTGTAATTACCATAGAGGGTATTGCAATTATTTTCGGTGCGCTACTCGCTATTGATATTGTTTGCCTTTTCATTGGGAACAGAAGGAACAGGGATGTTATATGATTTTATTCCGAAAAAGAACGATTCGGCTTGTACCATTTTATTTGTTGTATATGGCCGCAGTGTTAGCCGCTTCTTCGCTTTATGAACTGTATGCAGCAGAAAGTGGAGAAATAGTCGCACAGGTATTCGGTGACAGAGTATATTGCTATCTGCTCGCCCCTCCGTTTATCTGGACAATATCAACGATTGACGGGAGCACAAAGAAGCCTTCTTTTATCCGTATGAAGAGCAGAAATCAATATCTCCTGTTCCTGCTTCTTCAACAATACCTGTTCGCAGTTATATATCTAACTACATGGTTTTCCATGATCTATATTTTGGCAATTTGGCATGGTGAAAGATATTTATTTGTGGATATGTTTTCCTCATACATACGGTATCTACTCAGTTTTTTCCTATTAGCAAACATTTCAGAAATGCTAAAGCGAACGAAAAATAAGATGCTATCGACAATGCCCTTTATATCTGCCTATTTGCTTTTACTCATAGACGAACAGGTAATTCAGTCGGTTACGAACCGAAACGGGATAACAATACGGCTGATTTTCTCATGGGCTTTCCAACCTCTTGGACTTGTGCTACTGCCGATCTTCCTTGCAATAACGACTTTATTACTTTTGCAACTAAACCGTACATACGATATTTTTTGAAGGAGCTGTGAGGTGAAAAATGGAGATTATTCTAAAAGCGGTATCTAAGAAAATAGGCTATACACAGGTTTTAGATAATATCAACTGCCTGTTTTTAGATGGAAAAATATATGGGATCGTTGGATACAACGGCAGTGGAAAAACTATGCTGCTCCGCACGATTGCTGGGTTAGTTATCCCTACAAGTGGAACGATTGATTTTGACGGAAAGCGATTGCATCGGGACATATCCATTCCGCCCTCACTCGGCCTTATTATTGAAAAGCCGGAATTTCTCAGCTATATGACGGGCCTTGAAAATCTGAAGCAACTTGCGGCAATCAATAAGAAAGTCTCCGAGAATACGATCAAAGAGTATATGCGGCTTTTTGAGCTTGACCCGGAGTCAAAACAAACTATGCGCCGGTATTCTCTCGGCATGAAGCAGAAAATTGGGATTATTCAAGCACTCATGGAAAACCCGGATATTCTCATCTTAGACGAGCCGTTTAATGCGTTGGACGAAAAATCCGTCCTGCTTCTTCGGAAGTTGCTGTGTCAGCGCCGTGACGAAGGAAAGCTGATAATTGTGACTTCCCATCACAAAGATGACATCGAGGCAATTTGTGATGAAGTGATTGTTATGCAGGACGGAACACTAAAAGTTTAATATTGATGTGACATTGGCGTAGAAGCGATACAGCCAATCGTTAGGCTCAGCTTTGATGTGGACGATCTGATTTTGAACTTTGCCGAAATTGTTGTTGGGTATTCCCTTGCGGCAGCAATTAAGGCCAATGATAAAACATATAAAGGAGAATAAAGATTTATGTACATCATTACTTGGGAGCAACGAGCAAAAGTAATGCTATCTTCGTTAGATGATGAAAAATATTAGAATTAGGCAAAGGGGTGTAATTGTGTGAAAAAAAGTATCATTCTAAAAGTTATTAGTATCGTTTTTGCTCTCATAACCATTTTAGCAATCGCCTGTGCTATTACAGGTACAGGAAGTGGCTTCTTGGATTTGAGCAATATTGCGAGAGCCGTTTGCGTCGGAGTTGCTGTAATCTGCGGTATTCTTGCATTTATATCTTGGAAATATTCTGCTTAATATGATTGGGGCCTGTGCTGGCTTTGCATTTGCCAAAAACGATTAGCCAAGCAGGAGTGATCCATAAATCCGAACACATGAAACCGCCATTCAATGACGATTTTGCGTGCTAAAATCAATCGGCGGTTTTGAAATATCATATTTCAAGCCGCCGTTTTCCTTTTGAAAAAATGGATCAACGGAGGGTGTGGTAAAGTCGCCCTTTTTTAAGGATACGGCGGTATCCAAGGAGGTATCGCCGTGTCCTTTTTCTTTATTGATAGTGCATTTGATCTATACTGGCTAAAAAAAGCGCACTTCCACCGTCGGGACTATACGGCTATGGATGCGAAATCTGTCAGTATGTAAGTGAAAATGTTGTTTTGTGCGTCCGCATAGCGTCATGCTGTGCGGGCGTTTTTATATGCCTGCACCTTGGGACAATTTGTCCCAAAGCAGCTAGCCCCGGCTGCCGATCCCCGCCGTTCCTCCGTTCTGTTCACCCACCCACACATGAACCGAATGGAGGAAATACAAATGACGACCATCAATCTGAAGGACTTTTACGCTTGGTACACCCATGATGAATACATCGAAGTTTCCGACGAAGTGGCCGCCGAGTTGAAGGCGGACAAGCTGTATGAGGCAGCCCATCAGCGGCGCACGACCCGCAACAAGGCGCAGTATTCCCTCGACTGTGACGATGGGATCGAATACTCGGCTTGCCTGCATGAGCCGACGCCGCAGGAGCTTCTGGATCGCATGGAGCTGTTCATCCACCTGTGGAACGCCCTCAACTCTCTGCCGGAGGTGCAGGGCATCCGCGTGGAGGCGCATCTGATCCTCGGCAAGAGCTACCGCCAGATTGCCCAAGAGCAGGATGTGGACAAGAGCGTTGTCCGTCGCTCGGTGAAGCGCGGCATAGCTGCTATGAAAAAATATTTGAAAAAAGTTCTGTGAGCGGGGCTCCATTTGCCCGATTTTTGTCCTTGGTATATGAGAGGTAGTTTTCACTTCTCCGCAGCAAGGTAGTTGATGCTCCGTCACGGATCGTCGCTGTCCGCTGTGAGGGAGCGCCGCATTGAATATGAGCTGTCTTATGACAGGCCAACAGGAGCGGGTGCGGCGCTCCCGCCTTTCAAAAACACCTTGGGACATTTCGTCCCAAGGTCATAAGCCGCAGGCCAGCGCTTTTATGAGGCGCTGGCCTTTCCCTGTTGCCGAGAATTGAAAAGGAGGTCTTTATGCAGCAGAGAAAACAACATACCGCATTTGCTGTGGATGGCTACGCCATCACCGCCAGCTTTGCAGACTGCAAAAATGCGGCAGCGCTCCATCATATAAAGCAGATTTTACTATCTTCCTTTGCCAACAATACGGCAAAAAATAGCTCCGGCGACATCCTTGCAATCCCTCCCGAACAGAGGGATAATAATAGTGGGGGTAGTCCCTATGTACCTTGAAAACTTCATATTCCCCGCGTATTGATTGCGTTTTTTCATTGACCCATCGACAAATGAAAGGACGGATCAATATGATAGAAAACAGAATGATGACAGGTAATCGGGTTGATTGCCTATACCGCGTGTCCACCGACAAGCAGGTGGACTACAATGACAAAAGCCAAGCCGACATTCCCATGCAGCGCAGAGAGTGCCATCGCTTCTGTGAAAAAATGGGATGGACGATTGTTCACGAGGAGCAGGAGGACGGCGTGTCCGGGCATAAAGTTAGAGCCGAAAACCGGGACAAGCTGCAAATCATCAAGGAACGAGCAAAACAGGGAAAATTCGATATTCTGCTTGTGTTCATGTTTGACCGTATCGGGCGTATCGCTGACGAAACGCCTTTCGTGGTGGAATGGTTTGTTAAGAACGGCATCCGGGTCTGGAGTACGCAGGAGGGTGAGCAGCGTTTTGATAATCACACGGACAAACTCACCAACTACATCCGCTTCTGGCAGGCTGACGGCGAAAGTGAAAAGACTTCAATTCGCACAAAAACCGCTCTCGGCCAGCTCGTCGAGGACGGCGGTTTCAAGGGCGGTCTTGCTCCTTATGGGTATGACCTTGTAAAGAGCGGGCGCTTCAATAAACGCAAGCACGAAGTTTTTGAGCTGGCTGTCAACGAGGCCGAGGCCGCTGTGGTACGGATCATCTTTGACAAATATGTGCATGAGGGTTTCGGCGCTCAACGGATCGCCACCTACTTAAATAATCTTGGCTATCGGGCGAGAACGGGTAAAATGTGGCATCACGCCAGCGTCCGGGGTATCATTTGCAATCTGACATATACCGGGGTGCTTCGCAGCGGCGAAAGCCGCTCCCAAACGCTGCCCCATTTGCAGATCATAGCGCCGGAGCTGTTTGAGGCCGCACAGCACATTCGTACCTCCCGCGCCAACTCCGCCGAACAGGAACGGCGTGTACCGCTGAATACCCGTGGCCAGTCCTTGCTGGCCGGGAATGTCTTTTGCGGGCATTGTGGCTCTCGGCTGGCGCTCACCACCAACGGCAAGGCTTATCCGTGCAAGGAAGATGCTCACCGCATTGTAAAGCGTGTGCGGTATATCTGCTACGGCAAGACCCGCAAACAAACCGAGTGTGACGGGCAGACTGGCTACACAGCGCATATTCTTGACGGTATCATTGACAAGGTGGTGCGGCAGATCTTTGAACGGATGAAAGCGATCCCCAAAAGTGAAATCGTCAATATCCGTTATCGTGAAAAGATGGAAGAACGGAAGGCACTTCTCAAAAGTGCAAAATCAGACTACGCCAAGGCCGCCGCCGAGCTTGATACGCTCCGGGCAGAGGTCATTAAATCTCTCCGGGGCGAAAGTGCTTTTTCGCAGGATTTGCTTGGTTCTTTGATTTCTGACTGTGAGACAAAATGTCTCGAAGTTCAGCACACTATGGAGGCGGCGCAGGCGGCCTACGACGAGGGACAGGCCATGCTGGACGCCTTAAACGCTCAGTATGACGATATTATTTCATGGGCGGATATGTACGACAGCGCCAGCACGGAGTCAAAGAAAATGATTGTGAGCTGCCTGATCCGGCGTGTGGAGGTGTATCGGGACTATCGGCTGCATATCGACTTCAACATTGACTTTGAGCAGTTCAGCGCTGGACTGGACATTTCGGCAATCGCCGCATAAAAAAAGCCCGCTTCAAAAGGGAAGCGGACATAAAACAAAAAACTTGCTTTTTTCAAAGCAAGCATTTATTAAGAATACTCAGCGCACCCGATTGGTGGAGATAAGCGGGATCGAACCGCTGACCTCTTGACTGCCAGTCAAGCGCTCTCCCAGCTGAGCTATACCCCCGAACCGCTTGTCCTATGCGGCTTTCGCGCTCGGAACATTGATAAGTATAACAAGATCATCGCCAAATGTCAACACTTATTTTTCGATTTTTCAAATTTTTTCAATAGGGGGTTTTCACTCCTCTTCAGGCCGCAGGACACCGTGGAGGACGAAGCGTGCATTCTCAAATTCATAGCTGCAGGTGGAGAGCGTCACCACCCGGTCCTCTGCCCTGGGTGACACCTTGCTGGAAAAGGCGGACTTCTCCCCCACCTCCTCCAGCCAGGCCAGGTACGCCTGCTCATCGGAGAAATCCAGCATCCAGGCACTCTCCGCCGTGTCCGCCACGTAGCCGGAAAACAGCTCCACCACATACCGCCCCTCCGGTGTCACCAGCAGAAAAACCGGGTGGGCGTCATAGTAGACCTGCTCCTGATAATTCCCCAGGGCGGCAAACATAGTGCCGTTTTTCATCCGATGGCCGTAGATCACCGTGTTGCGGCCAGAAAAATCCGGCCGGCATGATGTGTCCACAAAAAGGCACCCGGCGCTGTTGGCCGTGCCGTCCAAGAGATGGTCCAGGTAATAGTCATTGTCCGTCCCCTGGACCACCGGGTAGGAGATGCCGGTGTCCGGGCCGTAGAGCCAGGCAGTCACATCCGGATTCACCGCCGCCAGGGCCGTGAAGTCCACCTCCGGCCAGGCCAGCTCTGCCGGCGTCTCCTCCGTCTCCTCCGACGCAGGGGGCAGGGACGCAAACTGCTCCAGTTTGAAATAGGCGTCTGCTCCCACCCGGTACTCGTGCAGGATCCGCAGGACCTGATATCCGCTGAAGCAGGCAATGCCCAGAAACAGGCAGAGAAAGAGCCCGCAGCTCCGGCCCTTCATACCCCCTCCTCCTTTGCGCAGTCCTTCCAGCGCAGGCTGCGAAGCTCGTCCTTCTGCTCCGGCGTGATCCGATAGCTCTCCACAGCCTTCTGAATGGTCTTGTTGTGGGTCCAGCGGTCCAGGCGACGCTGCCGCAGATAGGGCAGCGCCGCGTCGTACTGCTTGGCCAGGGCGGTGGCAAAATACCAAGCCGCCATCATCTTCACGTAATACTCCTCCCGCCGGACACCGGCAGCCAGATCCAAGTCCTCCATCTGAAACCCCTCATCCAGATAAAAGCTCATCAGCATCCCCAGGCCGAAGCGGACAGTATAGGTGTGCGCATCCTCCACCCAGCGGCGGATCTGTTTCCGCAGCTCCGGCGGATGCTTCCGGAATGCCTTCGGGCTCAACAGGTCGCAGGTGGCCCAGTTGTCCACATAGGGCAGGAATGTCTCCAGCGCCGCCACGGCACCGTCATAGTCCGGGATCGCCGAGATCAGCAAGCCGTGGAGGTTATTCTCCTCATAATAGCGGTGGGGCAGCTCCTGGAGGAAGCCCTCTGCCACCGGCGTTCCGGCGATTTCCCGGGCCAGCTTCCGCAAAGCCGGCATCCGGACGCCGATCACCGTCTGCGGGTCTATGGTGGGTATCAGCTTGCTCTGAAAAGCCTGATAGGCCGGGTCCCGCAGGGCAAAGAGCGCAGTTTGGATGTCCGTCATATCCCCGCCTCCCATCAGCGCAGCTCGTCCTTCAAATTGCCGTCCAGATCCAGCCACTGGACGGCGTCCTCCGTCATCCGCATACAGCCGTGCCAGCTGTTCTCCTTGGGGATAGAAACAGAGCCGGGGTTCCAATACCACACCCCGTCCTCCAGACGCCTCATGGGCACGTGGAAGTGGCCGTAGACCACATACCCCGCCCCGTCCAGCAGGGTCTGGGAGGGCCGCTGATCCACATTGAAATGGTGGCCGTGGGTCAGGAACAGCCGCCTGCCGCACAGCTCCTCCACCTGGAAGTCCGCCTCGATGGGAAAGTGCAGCACCATCTGGTCCACCTCCGCATCACAGTTGCCGTGGACACAGAGGATCCGGTCCTTCACGCTGTTCAGCATGGCAAAGACCGCCTTGGGATCGTATCCCTCCGGCAGGTCGTTCCGGGGGCCATGGTACAGCAGGTCCCCCAGCAGCACCAGGCGGTCCGCCCCCCGCTTCTCCATCAGGTCCAGCAGCTTCCGGCAGTACAGGGCACTGCCGTGAATGTCCGACGCGATCCATACGTTCATCGTTCTTCTCTCCTGTCGTTTCGTGTCTCTTCCGGGTATGCGGGCCCAATCTCCAACTCCTCATAACCGGTCTCGCTGTCCGGCCGGCGGGTGAACACGCAGCTCCGGATTTCTGCCAGTACGATCTCGGCCGTGGTGTTCACCGTGCACCCCGGCAGCAGGTGGCCGC